>Ga0196963_10000075_pt1 | contig 128770 bp, 131 predicted proteins | sample S1_5metaG_FD_148600 | JGI IMG/M metagenome (GOLD analysis project Ga0196963, IMG submission 148600) | Soil microbial communities from Anza Borrego desert, Southern California, United States - S1_5 | ecosystem: Environmental > Terrestrial > Soil > Desert | place: USA: California | collected... | reverse complement strand
TGATCGGTCAACGGTGATCGGTGCGTGGCGGGCACGGACGTCCCGGCGACAACGGCGCTTCCATTCTCCGACCACGGATCACCGATCACAGGACGATGACGCAATGACAGACCCCGACACGATTCTCCTCGAGACCGAAGCCGCGCTGGAGAAGGCGCTCGATTATCTCAAGGCCGAGATGAAGGGCGTGCGCACCGGGCGCGCGAGCACCGCGATGGTCGAGTTCATCAAGGTGGACGCGTACGGCTCGGCGACGGACCTCAAGAACCTCGCCGCGATCGGCACGCCCGAGGCCACGCAGATCCTCATCAAGCCCTTCGACGCGTCGCTCGTGAGCGCGATCAAGACCGCGATCGAGAAGAGCGGGTTGGGCGTGAACCCGATGGTGGAGGGGAAGCAGCTGCGCATCAACCTCCCGCCGATGAGCCAGGACAGGCGCGTGAAAGAGGCGGCGCGCGTGAAAAAGATGGCCGAAGAAGCGAAGGTCGTCATGCGGAACGCGCGACGCGACGGGAACAAGCACGCCGACGGGCTCAAGAATCTCCCGGGCGGGAAGCACTATCCCGAGGACGAGATCAAGACGCTGAAGGAAGAGATCCAGTCGCTCCTTGAGAAGTACGAGTCGGACGCCGACAAGCGGGTCGAGGAGAAGACCAAGGAAATCATGACGATCTGAGGAAGAACGACCGCCGGCGACGGGGCCGATACGCCGCCGCCCGCGCCATTCGATCTCTGTTCGCCCGATCACCGCCCGAAACGGGCCGGTTTTCCTTATCCGGCGGTCGCGTACGGGACGACAACACCACGATGACGGGGCCGGTCTTCAACCCCATCCAGGCCGGGCTGGCGGGCATCCTCGCGCAGCAGGCCGGCGCCGCGGCCAAGCGAGAGACGGCCAAGCCCAAGAGCCTCCGCCGGGCCGGCGACGCCGCGGACAAGGACGACGTGATCATGGGCGCCGAAGCGGTGGAGAAAGCGCAGGCGCTGCGCGCCGCGAGCAGCGGTGACGAGAACTCGCGCGAGGACCGGCAGGCGGGGGATTCGAACTCGCGCCGGAAGACGCCGCCCGCGCCGCGGCTCGACACGGCCGGCTGACGGCAACCACGCGCGGCCGTTCGCGTATCGTGCGCCGTGCCGGACTCGCCGCGCATCACGCCCGCCAGGAAGGCCCGCGCCGCGAGGCTGCTCGCCGCGTTCGAGGAGCACTACCCCGACGCCGCGTGCGCGCTGCGGTATTCGTCGCCCCACGAGCTGCTCGTGGCCACCATCCTCTCCGCGCAGGCGACCGACGTGTCCGTGAACAAGGCGACGCCCGCGCTCTTCGAGGCGTTCCCGACGCCGGCCCACTTCGCGAGAGCGACGCCCGCGCAGATCGAGCCCTACATCCGCTCGATCGGGCTCTACCGGGCCAAGGCGCGCGCGGTGCACGAGTCCATGAAAGTCGTCGCCGAGGCCTTCGGCGGGCGTGTGCCGCGGACGATGCGGGAGCTGCTCACGCTCCGCGGCGTCGCCCGCAAGACGGCCAATGTCGTGCTCGGCAACGCGTTCGGGATCAACGAGGGCTTCGTCGTCGACACGCACATCGAGCGGCTCTCGCGCAGGCTGTGCCTCGCGCCGGCGGACGCGAACGTCGCGGCCGTCGAGCGTTGGCTCATGGCCCAGTTCCCGCCCGAGTCGTGGTGCAAGCTCTCGCACATGATCATCTGGCACGGGCGCGCGGCGTGCCGGGCGCGGCGCGGGGGGTGCTCGGATCACCCGATCTGCCGCGAGTTCGGTCGGTGCTGCGAGCTCCGGGAGCCGGGGGGGAAGAGGGGGGCATAACCTCGCCCATGCCGTCGTCCGCCGCGGACTTTGCCCAGCGAACCGTCGCGCTCAAGAACGAGCTGCTCGCGCAGGGCGGGCGCGTGCAGGCGCTGCTCGAGGCGGCGTTCACCGCGCTCTTCGCGCGCGACCCGGCGGGCGCTGCGAACGCCATCAGGCTCGACGACGCGATCGACGGCGCCGACGTTGCGCTGGAACAGGCGTGCGTGGCGCTGCTGACGGACGCGACGCGGGGGGGCGCGGAGCTCGACCCGCGCGCGCTCCGGGACGTGCTCACGATCGTCAAGGCCAACAACGAGCTGGAGCGCATCGCGGACGTGGGCGTCGATATCGCCGAGCTGGTCCAGCCCCTCCAGAAGCACCCCGGGCAGTTCCCCGATACCTTCCGCGTCCTCGCCAACAGCGTCGTCGGCATCCTGCGCGACGTGAACGCGAGCATGGGCCGCAACGATCCGGCGCTCGCGAACATCGTCCTCCAGAGCCAGCACGCGGTGTGGGCGTTCAAGGGGGCGCTCGTGCGCGAGGCCGAGGCGCAGATCGCGCACGGGCGGCTGGCGACGGACTTCGCTTTTCACCTGCACGAGATCGCGGGGTACTGCGAGATGATCGCGGACCACTGCACCAACATCGCCGAACAGGTGATCTACGTCAACACCGGCGCGATCGTCCGGCACATGGACACGCGCTGGGTCGAGGTTCCGCGCCCCTGAGCGCGGCGGGGCGTGGCCGGTTCAACTACCCTCACGCGTGTCGCTCGTGACCGACGAGGCTGTGTGCGTCCGCGCGTGGGACTGGTCCGAGACCAGCCAGACGCTGCGCGTCTTCACGCGCTCCGTGGGCATGGTGCGCTGCGTCGCGAAGGGCGCGAAGCGCGCGGAGGCGCGGTTCTCCGGCGGCGTCGAGCTGATGACCCGGGCCGAGATCGTGGTCAGCACCCGCGCGCTCGAGCGCGGCGGCGAGTCGCTCGCGACGCTGGCTTCCTGGGACCTGCTCGAGACGTTCTACGGCGCGCGGTCGTCGCTCCACTCGTTCCACGCGGGCATGGCGATGCTGGACCTGACGCAGCACGCGATCCACGACGCGCTGGCGCACCCGGGGGCGTACGACGCGCTCGTCGCGGGGCTGCGGATGCTGGGCGACGCCGCCGGCGACCGCGCGGGGCTGCTGCTCGTGGCGTGGGCGATGCTCGCGGACACGGGCCACCAGCCGCACACGGGCGACGAGAACGGGGCGGCGATGCCCCGCGCCGACGTCTACGGCTTCAGCCCGCGCCTGGGCGTCTTCGTCCCCGAGGCGGCCCACCCCGCGAAGACCGAGTTCAGGACGCATCCGCTGTGGCGCGTCAGGGCCGAGACGGTCGACCTGCTGCGCGAGGTGGACCGGCGCTGGGCGTCCCGCGGCGAGCACGATGATCCGCGCGCGGTCGTCACGCAGCTGCCGCCGGCGGGCGTCGAGCGGGCGATGCGGATGCTGTTGTCGTACTTCCGCGAGGTCTTCGGCGTTGACCCCTCTGCGCTGCGGATGTTCCTCGCGATGAACGGGGCCAACGGCGACGCTACGCCGGGATAAGCCTCCCGAGCGTCGACGGCGTCGGCGGGAAGGCTTCGCACACCGCGCGCACGTCGTCGAGCGTCACGCGCGAAAGGCGTTCGAGCTCCTCCTCGAGCGTCGAGTGCCGGCGCAGGTACGTGAACTGCCGGCCCAGGCGGTGCATCCGGTCGCTCGGAAGCTCCCCGGCGACGGTCGCGCCGGTCACGGCCTTGGGCAAGAGGCGGTCCAGATCCTCCTGCGCCAGGCTCGCGCGCAGGCCGTCCAGCTGCGTGCGCACCGCCTGCCAGATCGCGTCGAGACGCGAGGGTTCGCCGCTGGCGTACACGAGGAACTGCCCGACGCCGTCGTGCGGGTCGTAGCTCGCCTGCGCCTCCTCCGCGATGCCCGGCTCGATCAGCGCCCAGTGCAGACGGCTGTTGTCGGGGGCCCCGAGGACCTGGCCCAGGAGCGACGCGGCGTACCGGCGATCGTCGCCGTACGGCGGGCCGGACCACACGCCCAGCAGGTAGCCCCTGTTCACCCGCTCGCTGCGCATGGTGAACTCTCCCGCGCCGGAGCGGGGGATCGACGGGTCCCGCGTCGCGCCCGTCCGCGGCCACCACGCGCACAGCCTCTCGACCTGCGCGCAGACCCCGTCGAAGTCCACCCTGCCCGCGAGCGCCAGGACGGTGTTGTCGGCGGAGTAACGGTCCTCGAAGTACGCGCGCATCTGGTCGGCGCGCAGCGCGCCGATGGAGTCCTTCGTCCCGAGCACGCGGTGCGAGAGCGGGTGCGGCGCGTAGTGGCGGTCGATGACCTCCTCGTAGAGCTGCCAGAAGGGGTTGTCCATGTACATCGCGATCTCCTCTAGGATCACGCCCTTCTCGGTGTCGAAGTCCTTCTCCCGCAGCGCCGGCCGCAGCATGCGCCCGAGGAGCTCGACCGCCTCCGGGAGCCGCTCCGCGAGCACGTGCGCGTAAAAGCACGTCATCTCGTTGCTCGTGTACGCGTTGTTGCGCGCGCCCAGCGTGTCGAACCGGCGGTTGAGCTCCTCCGCCGTCAGGTCCTCGGTCCCCTTGAACATCATGTGCTCGAGGAAGTGCGAGACGCCCATGATCGGCGTCGCCTCGTCGCGTGCCCCGGTGCGCACGAAAAAGCCGGCGGCGGCGCTGAGCGCCTGATCGTCACGCTCGCAGACAATTGTGAGGCCGTTCGCGAAGGTGTGGTGTTGGAATGTCACCGGCAAGCCCGTTCCTCCGTGAAGCCCGGCGCGCCGGCCGGGGGCGGACAATCGTTGAGGGCCCGGAGGATCGCCGCGACCGCGGCGCCGGGGTCCGGCGCCGAGCAGACTGCCCTGGAGACCGCCACGCCCCGGCACCCCGCCCGCGCAAGCTCCCCCGCCCGCCCCGGCGTGACGCCCCCGATGGCGAAGTGCGGCACGCACCCTGTTCGGGGGCACGCGAGGTACTCGCGGAGATACGCGACGCCCGCGACGACGGGCTTCTGCTTGGTGGTGGTGTGGTACATCGACCCGACGCCGCAGAGATCCGCCCCGGCCTCCGCCGCGGCGATCGCCTCCGGGAGCGAGCCGGTCGAGACCCCGATCAGGAGCGATGCCCCGCAGAGGCGGCGGACGTCCGCGATCGGGAGGTCGGCCTGACCGACGTGGACGCCGTCCGCGCCGGCGAGCAGGGCGATGTCCGGACGGTCGTTGACGAAGACGGCCGCGCGGCCGCGGCACATCCGGACGAGCGTGCGGGCGCGTGCGAGGAACTCGCGGTCCGGCAGCGTTTTCTCCCGCAGTTGCAGGCAGTCGGTGCCGGCGTCGAGCGCGAGCTCCGCGACGCGTTCCCACGCGTGGTGCGTGCAGAGCTCGGCCGTCAGAAGCACACAGACGCGGAACTGCCGCCGTGCGGGCGAGCCCAGCGCGAGGACAAGCGCCCTATGCGCGTCGTACGCACGGTACCGCAGCGCGTCGAACGCCCCGGGCGGTGCGCCCTCACCGAGCAGCGCCGCGCACTCCTCGCAGACGCGCAGCGCTTCGCCCGCGCGCGCCCCGTTGGCGTCGGCGACGTCGCGCAGGTTTGCCCGAGTCGCCCCGGCGGCCGCCGCGCCGACATCGCCCGGGGTGTCGCGGTTCGCCGCCATCAACAGGGCGTCCGGAACCACGGCGCGGACCGCAGCGTCGAGGTCATGGCGCAGCGCCCTCAGCGCCGCGCTCAGGCGCTGGTGATCGAGGGCGAACCGAGCCACGTCCTCGAGCACGCGCACGGCCTCACGGGCGCGGTTCGCGTTCGCGTCGAGCATCCTGACAATGTGCGGGGAAGGGGCGTTGCGTGCCAAGCGCGAGAGCGTAGTGCGTTGCCCGTGCAAACCCCCAACAATCCCCCGTGGACGATGCGCAGCCCATCGAGTTGGTCGGCCCGCCAGTGCCGGCCCGGCCCGCCCTCCCCGGCGCGGTGGTCATGCGCCCGGACAGCGACACCGCGATCGACGCGCTGCTCGCCGACCTCTACCTGCACGCCAGGAACTGCACGCGGAGCTTCGGCGACTTCCACCTCGCGATGGCCCTCTGGCCCCAGGTGAACCCGGCCGTGCTGCGGCTCCTCACCGACCCGCGCTTCCGCGACTTCCCATGGTCGCGCACACGCGTGTGGCTTGTCGACGAGGCGGACGTGCCGGAGGACCACCCGGAGCGGCGCAGCGCGACGCTCCACGGCATGATCGTCGAGGGCTCCGGCATGCCGCCCGAGCAGGCGCACACGATCAACGCTTCCGACCCCGCCGGCGCCGCGGCGTACGAGGCGCTGCTCCGCGAGCACCTGGGCTGGCGCGAGAAGGGGCACGACCGGCTCGACTTCGTGCTCGTGCCGCTCCTGCCCGACGGGGCGTGGGGCGGCGTCGCGATGGGGCACGAGCGCGGCCTGATGACGCGCGCGGAGGATGACGGGCCGGCGCGGGTGATGATGACGCAGCGCCTGGTGCGGGCGGCGCGGTGCATCGGCGTGCTCGCCGTCGGCGACGGGCTGGCGCACGCCGTGAGCACGTGGGCCGGGGGCGACCGCACCGTGCCCGCGGACGTGCCGGCGTGCGCGGAACTCCGCTGGTACCTCGACCACGCGAGCCTCGCGCGCCCCGCGGGGAGGGCGGCGACGTGACGGCACGCCTCTCCGTGGAGCCCAACGACCGCATCACCTTCGGTGTCGCGTACGAGGACGAGCACGTCGTCGTCGCCGCCAAACCGCCGGGGATCGTGACGACGCCGGGCCTCGGCCACGAGAGCGATTCACTCCTCAACGCGCTCTTCGCGCGGCACGGCGGCCGCCTGCAGCAGCTGGGCGCCGCCCGCGACTTCGGGCTCCTCCACCGGCTCGACCGGCAGACCAGCGGGCTTGTCCTCTGCGCGCTGACGCGTCAGTCGTACGACGCGCTGCGCGCCCAGTTCGAGAGCCGCGAGGTTGCGAAGTTCTACTGGGCGGTCGTGAAGGGCGCGCCCAAGCGAGAGAAGGGCGTCGTGCGCCTCTCCATCGCCGAGTTCCGCGGCAAGACCGCCGGTGACGACGCGACCAAGAAGCTCGCGAAGGTTGCGCGCGCCGGTGCGCCGGCGATGACCGCGTACCGCATCCTCGCGCCGGGCACGGGGTGCTCGCTGCTCGAGTGCCGGGCGTTCACCGGCCGGCTGCACCAGGTCCGCGTGCACCTGGAGGCGATCGGCTGCCCGATCTTCGGCGACGACTTTTATGCGCCGGCCGAGGTGCGTTCCGCCGCCCCGCGGCTCATGCTGCACGCGCACCGCGTCGTGTTCAACCACCCCGCGACGGGCGGCCCCGTGGACTGCCGGAGCAAGATGCCCGCGGATATGCGCGGCGTGATGAAGCGTGTCGGGATCGCGTGGGCGGGCGAGGAGACCCGGCACGACGGCGCCGAAGGCGCACGGAAGAAGACAGGTTAATCGAGCGCGTCGGCGAGCGCCGCGACAACGCGGTTGGTCAGCAGGAAGCCGTCGTCGGTGAGTGTCCAGCGACCGCCCGCGTCGCGGAGCAAGCCCAGCCGCGCCTGTTCCGTCGCGGCGGTCGAGAGCCGTTCGTCGCGCGGCGGGGACAACCGCGACGCGGCGTCGAGCACCGACGCGGAATCGACACCCTCCCGGAGCCTCAGGCCCATCATCAGCCGCTCGACGACGGCGCGTCGCGGATCGGGCCTTTCGTGATCAACAATCGGCGCGAACCCCTCGTCGTCGTGCGCGAGGTAATCGTCGAGGCGCGGCGCGTTCTTCCAGCGGGCGCCCCGGAGGTGCCCGCTCGCGCTCGGCCCCGCCGCGAGCCAGTCCTCGTTGCGCCAGTACGCGAGGTTGTGGCGGGATTCCGCGCCAGGCCGCGCGAAGTTGGAGACCTCGTACCGATCGAGCCCGGCGGCGCGCATTGTCCCGAGCACCCGCTCGAACATCATCGCCTCGAGGTCCTCGTCGGCGCCGGGAAAGTCCCCACGATCACGCCGCGCCGTCATCGCCGTCGCGGGTTCGTAGGTGAGCGCGTAGGCGGAGACGTGCTCCGTGCCCGCCGAGAGCGCGAGGAAGAGGTCGCGGTCCAGGTCCTCCATCGTCTGGCCGGGGATCCCGTAGATGATGTCGAGCGACTGGCGTCCGATACCCGCGGCGCGAGCGAGAGCGATCGCGCGGAAGACGTTGTCCGGGTTGTGCCAGCGCTCCAGCGTTTTCAGGTGCCTCGGATCGAAGGTTTGTGCGCCGACGCTGAGGCGGTCGACGCCGCCCGCGCGCAGCACGTCGAACAACGCCGGCGTCGCCGTCTCCGGGTTGCACTCCACCGTGAACTCGCCGCGCCCCGCGAGGATCTCCGTCAGGTCGTACCGCTCCGCGAGACAGCGCAGCACCCGTTCCCACAGCGGCGCGGCCAGGAGCGTCGGCGTCCCGCCGCCGACGAAGATCGTCCGCAGAGGTGCGCCCGCCGCGTGCGGAGCCAGCGCCGCCAGCTCGCGGACCAGCCGGTCGGCGAACGCCCCCTGCCGGTCACGCGTATCGACGATGCTGTAGAAGTCGCAGTAATGGCACTTGTGGAAGCAGAACGGCACATGGACATAGAGGGAGCGTGCCGGCGCCCCCGGCGAGCGCTCCCCCAGGACCTCCCGTGCGCTCGACCGGGCGGCGGCCACCCGGAGCGAAATCGCCCGCGAATGGGGTTGCGTGCCGGCGGGTTGGGCGGTATCGTGGCCGATGGGCCATCGTACGGGAACGGCGCGTGCCCCCGTACCATTCGCCGCGGATGCCCGGGGCAGGCCGCCGGAGGACGCCGATGAACGTCGCGCTCGTGCTCGTGCAGGAAGACGGCCGGCAGGTCGAGGTGCCGCTCAAGAAGGCGGTGCAGGTGATCGGCCGCCAGACCGATGTGGCGGTCCGCATCCCGAGCGCCGCGGTCTCGCGTCATCACTGCGAGATCGCGGTCACCGACACGGGCATCACCGTCAAGGATCTGGGCTCGTCCAACGGCACATTCGTCAACCGCAAGCCGACAACGCAGGCCAACCTCAAGGCCGGCGACCTGTTGTGCGTGGGCGACAAGGTCTTCGTCGTTCGCGTTGACGGCCAGCCGGTGGAGATCGACGCCGAAGAGGCGTTCGACGACGGCTTCGTGCCCCCGACCGGCGCGGGCGGAACAGCGCCCGCGGCCTCCGCGTCGAAGCCCGCCACATCGAAGCCGGCGGCGCCCGCCGCCCAGGGCGGGGTCAAGCCCGCGGCCCAGAAGCCCCTGGTGAGCGCCGACCCCGGGGACAGCAGCTTTGCGGACTTCGACTTCCTCGACGAAGACGACGATATGAAGAAGCAGCCGAAGCTCTGAGCGTCGCCCGCAGCCAGTCAAAACGAGAACGGCCCGCGTCCGACGCGGGCCGTGTCGTTTCTATGTTGTTCCAGGTCAGTGCAGCACGAGGAGCCCGCGGTAGGTCGGGAAAGGCCAGAGGTCGTCGGGCGTGCACGTCTCGAGCGCGTCGACGGCCTTGCGCAGGTCCGCCATCGCCGGGCGCACCTTGTCGCGGACGTGCCGCGCGTGGGCCGACGCGTCATGGCCGCTGAAGTCGCTCGCCCTCTCGAGCTTCGTGATCGCGCGGCGCACGGCGTTGGTGAGCCCGGCGTACTCCTCGAGCTGCGCCCGCGCCTCGCCCGGCTCGACGCCCGCGGTCTCGGTCGCCGCGACGCTCTCCGCGAGCTCGGCCTGGTGGCGCACGACCGCCGGCAGCACCTGCGTGCGGGCCATCTGCGCCATCGTGTCCGCCTCGATCATCACCTGTTTTACGTACTTCTCAAGGTGGATGTGCTGGCGTGACTCGACCTCCACGCGGCTCAGCACGCCGAACTTCTTGAAGACGTCGATGTTCTTCTTCTGCGTCAGCTGCTCGAGGGCCGAGACGGACTCGCGGAAGTTCGGGAGCCCGCGCTTCTTCGCCTCCTCGTGCCACTCCTTGGTGTAGCCGTCGCCGTCGAAGAGCACGCGCTTGTGCTGCTTGATGATCGACTGCAGGAGCTTGCGGACGGCCTTCTGCAGCTTCTCCGGGTCGGCGCTCTTGCCCGCGTCCTTCTCGAGCTGCGTCGCGACGTAGTCGAGGCTGTCGGCAACGATCGTGTTGAGGACGGTCGCCGGCCACGCGACGTTGCCGCTGCTGCCGACGGCGCGGAACTCGAACTTGTTGCCCGTGAAGGCGAAGGGGCTGGTGCGGTTGCGGTCGCCGCTGTGCCGGGGGATCTGCGGGAGCGTCTTGGCGCCCAGGTCGAGCCGGCCCCCCTTCATGGTGCTCTTGGGGTTTCCGCTCTCGAGCTGGCTCACGATGTCGGTGAGCATGTCCCCCAGGAAGACGCTCATGATCGCCGGCGGGGCCTCGTTCGCACCGAGGCGGTGGTCGTTCGCCGCGCTCGCGACAGACAGGCGGAGCAGGTCGGGGTGCACGTCCACCGCGCGGATGACCGCGCACAGGAAGACGAGGAACTGCATGTTGCTGTGCGTATCGTCGCGCGGGTCGAGCAGATTGACGCCCGTGTTGGTGGAGATCGCCCAGTTGAGGTGCTTGCCGCTCCCGTTGATCCCGGAGAACGGCTTCTCGTGCAGGATGCAATGGAGGTTGTGCCGCCCGGCGACGCGCTTGAGCGTCTCCATCGTCACCATCTGGTGGTCCGCCGCGATGTTCGCCGTCTCGTAGAGCGGCGCGATCTCGAACTGGCCGGGCGCGACCTCGTTGTGGCGCGTCTTGACGGGGACGCCGAGGCGGAAGAGCTCGCGCTCCACGTCGCCCATGAACGCCAGCGCACGCGTCGGGATGCTGCCGAAGTAGTGGTCCTCGAGCTGCTGCCCCTTGGGCGGCCGGGCCCCGAAGAGCGTCCGGTCGCACGCCACCAGGTCGTGGCGCTCGAAGTACGCGTCGCGATCGACGAGGAAGTACTCCTGCTCGACGCCCGCGGTCGCGATGACCCGCGTCACGCTCTCGCCCGCGCCGAAGACGCGGAGCACGCGCATCGCCTGCTCGCTCAGCGCCTCCATCGAGCGGAGCAGCGGCGTCTTGTGGTCCAGCGCCTCGCCGGTCCAGCTCACGAACGCGGTGGGGATGCACAGCGTCGCGGTCCCGCCGTCCCGGTTGATGAAGACAGGGCTCGTGCAGTCCCACGCCGTGTAGCCCCGCGCCTCGAACGTCGCCCGGATCCCGCCGCTGGGGAAGCTGCTCGCGTCCGGCTCGCCCTGCACCAGCGCGCCGCCCGTGAACTCGCTGATCGCGCCGCCGGCCCCGTCGGGCGTGAAGAAGGCGTCGTGCTTCTCCGCCGTCAGCCCCGTCAGCGGCTGGAACCAGTGCGTGTAGTGCGTCGCGCCGCGCTCGAGCGCCCAGTCCTTCATCGCCGCGGCGACGACGTCCGCGAGCGCGTGGTCGAGACGATCCCCGTGCTTGATCGTCCGCTGGAGGCGCTTGAAGACTTCCTTCGGGAGACGCTGCTGCATCACGCGCTCGGTGAAGACGTCCGCCGCGAACAGTTGCTCGACGCGGTCGTGCCCGGCGTGCGAGCCGTGATCGAGGCGGTTGTGGTGGGTCATGAGCGCCTTCCCGTTCGTGACGATCGACATGCTGCCTCCCTGGCGCCGGCCGCTCCGGGCCGGCGCGGTCCGTCGCCGCGGCGCGCTTCGGCGCCGCGAAAAAACGACAAGCCTGACCACGCGCTTCCACGCGGTGTGGCCAGAACGGATGGTTCGGGGCCTCCGAACCGGTCCCGATCGGTCGATTGAAGCGGCCGGCCGCCCTTCCAAGAGTTCGAAAAGGGCCTGGAGCGGGCCGGCTCCTCCCGGGACCGAATATTGTCCCACCCTGCACCCCGGAAGCAAGCCCGTTCAGGGCCTGCCGCGGGCCGCGCCGGCCCCGGAGAGGCCTTCCGACAGATCTTGCACAAGGCCGCCGACCGCGTGCGCGATGTCCCGGCCGGCCGCCTGGGCGTCCGCCATCCGACGGACCACCACGCCGCCGACGACCGCCGCGTCGGCGTGCGTGACCGCGCCTCGCACGAGCGACGCGGTCGAGAGGCCGCCCCCGCACGCGATGGGCGAGCGCGTCGCCTCGCGGACCGCCGCGACGCGCTGCCCGAGGTCCGCCGCGACCGCGGCCTCGCCCGCGGCGCCCGCGCGGACCGTGAGCGAGACAAAGCCGGTGCAAGCGCGGGCGATCTCGGCGGCCCGTTGCGGCGTCGTTGTCGGCGCGACAAGAAGGCTCATCGAGAGATCCGCCCGCGCCGCCGCCTCGCGCACCGGGCCGGACTCCTCGAGCGTGACGTCCGGCACGACAAGCCCGTCGAAGCCCGAGTCCGCTGCGCGCCGACAAAAGCCCGCGGGCCCGCCGAGGCGGTGCACGATCGAGTAGCTCGCCACCGCGACCAGCCCGAGGCCCGTCGAGGCGCGCAGGGCGCGCACCTCGTCCATCAAGCCCGTCGGCGCCGCGCCCGAGGCGAGAGCCTTGTGCATGGCCTGGAGGATCACCGGCCCGTCCGTGATCGAGTCGGCGAACGGGAATCCGATCTGGACGATCGACGCGCCCGCGCCCTCGACCGCCTTCAGGAGCGGCGCGAGCGCACCGGGCCTGGGATAGCCGCCGACGATGTACGGCATCAGCGCCCTGAACTCGAACTGCCGGAGCTGCGCAAAGATGTCGTCGATGCGGGGCATGGTTCACCAGTCTTGCGGCGGCCGTCGGAGCTACCGCGTGACAATATCCGGCGTCCGCTCCAGCCCCTCCGTCAGCACCCGCGGGCCCCGCTCGGTGATCAGCACGTCGTGCTCGTAATGCACGCTGAGCGATCCGTCCGCGACGATCTCCGGCCACTTCTCGAGCGGGCTGACGCCCGCGCGTTTGCGCTCGCGGTCGGAGGGCCCCGCGAGTTCGCCCGTGCCCACCGCGATCATCGGCTCGACCGCGACGAGGTCGCCCGGCCGGCACGGCGTGTCCGCGTCGGCCCAGTCGCTCCCGGCCTCCGGCAGCCGGTTCGAGATGTACGGCGGCCCGTGCAGCGCCGGGCGGCCGCCGGCGTCGAGCAGGCCGTGCCCGCCCATGCCCTGGATCAAGTGGAACCCGTAGTCGCGCTCCACAATCCGCTGCACCACGCGCGCCCAGGCGCGGTACGTATTCCCCGGCCGCAGCTCCTTCACGCCGGCCTCGAGCGATTCCTTCCCCGCACGCGTCAGCTTCGCGACGGTCGGCGTCGGTTCTCCGAAGACGTACGTCCACGCCGCGTCGCCGATCCAGCCGTTCTTCCGCGCCCCGATATCCACTTTCAGCACGTCGCCGCGCTTCAGCGGCTCGGCCCGGTACGTCGCCGTGCCGTGCACGACGCATTCGTTCACCGACAGGCATGCGTGCGACATGAACGCCGGCTTGCGGCCCGTCTTGTACCCGTAGAAGCACGACGCCGCGCCCTGCTCCGCGAGCTGCGCCGCGACGAACTTGTCGATCTCCGCCAGCGTCTGCCCGTGCCGCAGGAACCCGCTCAGACGCCGGTGCGTCTCGACGACGACCTGCGCCGCCGTGTACGCGGCGTCGGTCTCGGCGGGCGTGAGCGGGCGGCGGGTGGCCATAAGGGGCAAGGGTAGGAAAAGGCGGGCGTCGGAGGCCTAAAGCGGAAAAAAGGAAAAGCGGCAAAGAGGAAAATAGAAGAGCCGCGCTCGGACGCCTCCTTCATTTTCCTCCTTTCCGCTTTCCCACTTCCCCGCTCTTCTCAGCCCCTGACGATCTCCCCCTTCACCATCACCATCGCCACCGGGTCGTCGCCGAAGCTGTGCGCCAGCTCGCGTTCGTCCGTGTGCTTGAGCATGACGAGGTCGGCGCGCATCCCCGGCTCGACCGACCCCCGATCCATCCGGCCAAGCACCGCCGCGGCGTTGCCCGTGCACGCGCTGATCGCCTCCTGCGGCGTCAGGCCGTTGAGCCGCACCGCGAACGCGACCGCCAACGGCATCGAGTAGCACGGCGCCGAGCCCGGGTTGAAGTTCGTCGCCAGGGCCACCGCGCCGCCCGCGTCCACCAGCACCCGCGCGGACGCGTGCTTGCCTCCCAGGTGGAACGTGCTCACCGGCAGCACGACGCCGATCGCCGACGACCGCGCCAGCACCTGCAGCTCCGCCGGGCTGGTCGCCTCGATGTGGTCGACGCTCACGAACCCGCGCTGCGCCGCGATGCTCGTCATGCCCATGGACGTGAACTGGTCCGCGTGCACGCGGCAAGGATGCCCCCGCTCGCTCGCCGCGTCGAAGAGCGCGAGGCACTCCAACTGGTCCCACGCGCTCTTCTCGCAGAAGGCGTCGACGGCGATCCCGGGGAACTCGAGCGAGATCGCCGGGAGCGTTTCCTCGATCACCGACTTCACGAACGACGCGCGGTCGATCGCCGGGTCCAGGGCGTGGCCTAGGAGCGCCGTCGGGACGACGGTGCCCTTGAACTTCGCCGCCGCGTCGTGGATCGCCCGCAGCATCTTCATCTCGTCGTGCGTCGAGAGGCCGTAGCCGGACTTGACCTCGACGGTCGTCGTGCCCAGCTCGAGCATCCGGTTGAGACGCTCGAGGAGACCCGCCGCGAGTTCTTCCTGCGACGCCTTGCGCACGGCGCGCACGGTCGCCATGATGCCGCCGCCGCGCCGGAGGATTTCGAGGTACTCCAGGCCGCCGCGGCGCTGGTCCCACTCGTCCAGGCGCGACCCCGCGAAGCACGCGTGCGTGTGGCAGTCGACGAAGCCGGGCATCAGCACCCGCTTCGCGCCGTCGATGAAGCGCACGCCGGGCTTGGTCGCGTGGCGCAGCGGCGACGGCGACGGGAGCACCGCCATGATCTCGCCCCGGTCGATCAGCACGTCGTAGAGGCCGGCCTCGCCCAGGTCCGACATCGCCAGCCCCCGCTTGGGGCCGACGCCGACCTTCAGCACGCGCGCGTCCGTGATGATGACGGGCGCGCTCGTGCCGGTCGAGGCGGGGGTTGCCGGGGCGGGGGTCGTCACGCCCGCCGCCCTCGGGTCGCGGGCCGGGGCCGGGCGGGTGTCGTCCGCGAGGGGAATGGGGTCGCCGAGGTCATGGATGGTGTACATCGCTCGCGCCGGGCGCAGCCCGCCCGGCGACTCCTCCCGCGGCGCTGGTCCCACGCGTCTGAAAACCCCGCAGGGCCTCCAGGAACAGGTGCGCCGCCGCGCGCGCCGTCCGGGCCTGTTCATCGTGCGGAGGGCTGAGTTCCATGAAGTCCAGGCAACACAGGTTGGGTTGGCGGCATATGCCGCGGAGGGCGGCGCCGACCGCGCCGACGGCGAGGCCGTCGGGGTTGAGGGCGGAAACGCCCGGCGCGGCGGAAGCGTCTATGACGTCCAGGTCGACGGAGCAGAAGAAGGGCGTGTTATCGGGGATGCCCAGGTCGCGCCCCGTCGCCGGCCCGCCCCGCTGGACCATGGCGTGCAGCGCGTCGCGCCCGACGATCGCGCCGCCCCTGGCCCTGAAGTACTGGCAATGCTCTCGCGCGTTCGCGAACGGGTTGAGCCCGACGACGTTGAGCGGGCCCGCGCCGCACTCCTCGATCAGCCCGCGGAAAGGCATCCCGCTGCCGACCGTCTCCCGCACGTCGAGATGCGCATCAAAGTAAAACCCGGCGAGCGACGAGCCGCGTCCGAACGCTCGCAATCCTTCCCAGACGCCTCGGACGAACGCGAACGTCAGGTCGTGACCGCCGCCGACGGCGATCGGGAAGAGCCCGAGCTCGACAAGCGCCCTCGCGGCCTCGCTCACGCGCCGGTGCGTTTCGTGGAGCGCTTCCTCGCCATCGCCGCGCGCGGGACGCACGTCCCCCGCGTCAAAGACGCGCGGCCAGTCCCAGCCGTCGGGCGCCGCGACGCCGTACTTCGCGAGCGCCGCGCGGAAGGACGCCGGCCCCTCACGCGCGCCCGGGCGGCCGTTGTTGAGGCGCACGCCCAGGTCGTCGGGCAACCCCAGAAGCGCCACGCGGCACTCCGTCACGAGCGCCCGGTGGATGTGCGCGGCGAACCGATCCTGCGGGATACTTGCCGGCCACTCACCAGGTTCGCAGTGGGGGATCTTGACCGCCGCGTCGCTCACGCAGTACTCCTCGCGAACGCGTCAACCCTGCATCGGGATCCACACGTCCCGCTCGCGCCCGCAGGCGACCGCCTCCTCGTACCCCGCGTCCGCGTGCCGGAAGATACCCATCATCGGGTCGTTCGTGAGGACGCGCCCGAGCCGCTTCGCGGCGGCGTCGGTTCCGTCTGCGACGATCACCTGCCCCGCGTGCTGCGAGTAACCGATGCCGACGCCGCCGCCGTGGTGGAACGAAACCCACGACGCGCCCGACGCGGTGTTCACCAGCGCGTTGAGCAGCGCCCAGTCGCTCACCGCGTCCGTGCCGTCCTTCATCGCTTCCGTCTCGCGGTTCGGGCTCGCGACGCTGCCGCAGTCGAGGTGGTCGCGCCCGATGACGATCGGCGCGCCGACGCGCCCCGTCCGGACGAGTTCGTTGAACAAAAGCCCGGCCCTGTCGCGCTCGCCCAGGCCGAACCAGCAGATGCGGGCCGGGAGACCCTGGAACTGGAACCGCGGCTCGCACTTCTCGAAGTCGCCCGCGAGCAGCGCTTCCGGGTTCTTGTGACACCCGAGGATCCACCTGTGGAGACGGGCATTGAAGTTCGCGGGATTCCCCTGATGCCTGATGCCCGATGCCTGATGCCTCTCCTCCGGAAACATCTTGAGCAGCTCATGATCCGTCACGTAGATGTCCCGCGGATCGCCGCTGAGCGCCACCCAGCGGAACGGCCCCCGCCCGACGCAGAACTGCGGCCGGATGAACGCGGGGACGAAGCCCGGGAAGCCGAAGGCGTTCGGCACGCCGTTGTCCTTGGCCCGCTGGCGGATGTTGTTGCCATAGTCGAACGTCACCGCCCCGCGCTTCTGTAACTCGAGCATCGCGCGGACGTGCCTCGCCATGCTCGAGAGGCTGAGCTTGGTGAACGTTGCCGGGTCGCGCTCGCGGGCGACCTTCGCTTCATTATGGTTGTACTCGACGGGGACGTACCCGTGCAGCGGGTCGTGAGCACTTGTCTGGTCCGTGAGCACATCGACCTTGATGTTGCGGGCGATGAGCCGCTCGAGCAACTCCACCGCGTTGCAGTGCACGCCGATCGAGATCGCCTTCTTCGCCCGTGCGCACTCGACGGCGCGATCGATCGCCCTGTCGATCAGTCTCACAGCGTCGTCCGCCCCCGTCCGCTCGTCCGCTCGTCCGCTCGTTCCCTCCGAGACGACTTCGTCGAGGTACGCATCGTCATGTCGCCGCTTGAGCCTCGTCAAGTCCGTGTCCGCGATGAGGCACGTCCCGCCCGCCATCGTCACCGCGAGGGGCTGCGCGCCGCCCATGCCGCCGCACCCGGCCGTGACGCAGAGCCGGCCGGAGAGGTCGCTCCCGAAGTGCGCCCGCCCGCACTCGGCGAAGGTCTCGTACGTCCCCTGCAGGATGCCCTGCGTCCCGATGTAGATCCAGCTCCCCGCGGTCATCTGGCCGTACATCATCAGGCCGCGCCGCTCGAGGTCGTCGAACACCTGTTGCGTCGCCCACGCCGGCACGAGGTTGCTGTTGGCGAGCAGCACGCGCGGCGCGTCCTCGTGCGTGCGGACGACGCCCACCGGCTTGCCGCTCTGCACCAGCAGCGTCTGGTCCGGCTCCATCGACTTGAGCGTCTCCACGATCGCGTCGAAGCTCGCCCAGTCCCGCGCCGCCTTCCCGCGTCCGCCGTACACGACGAGATCGCCGGGCCGTTCCGCGACGGCGGGGTCGAGGTTGTTCATCAGCATCCGCATCGCGGCCTCGATCTGCCACGAGGCGCACGCACGCTCCTTGCCGCGCGGGGCTCGAACGGTCCTGGGCGCTGTTTTCGCGGCGGTGGGCATGGGGGGATGGTACAGAAGACAAAGCGGAAAAGAGGAAAAGAGACAACGCGGAAAATGCGGATCGGGTCGGCTCCCGCCTCTGATTTTCCGCTTTGTCGCTTTTCCTATTTTTCGCTGTTCGGCAATGGGCCCGGCTGGATTCGAACCAGCGACCGCGTCCATTATGAGTGGAGAGCTCTAACCGCTGAGCTACGGGCCCCGATCGCGCAGGGTAGGTGGCGGGCGATCAACGCCCGCTCCGCGCCGCGTCCCACGCCCACGCGAGCGACGGGTCCAGCGGCGTGATCCCCTGTGTCGCGAGCAGCCGCCGTGCGGTCTCGTCCATCCGCACCCGCTCCAGCCGGCGGCGCAGTCGCTCGGCGACTCTGGTCCGGTTCGCCGGCGTGTCCGGCATCAGCGCCGGCGCGTCACCCTCCAGGAGGACGACCGCGAACCCCTGCTCCAGCGCGATCACGCCTGACACGTCACCCGGCGAGAGCGACGCGACCGCGCCCCGCACCGCCGCGGGCACGCCCGGATCGTGCGGGCTCATGCTCGGCACCAGGCCGCCCGCCGCGCCGCTCGCGTCCGCCGACCGCTCGACCGCGATCGCCGCGAAGCGGGCGACGCGGGCGTCGCCGACAGGCTGCGCCAACGCCGCGTGTCGGGCGTCCGCCGCCGCGGCGGCGCCGGGCGTGACGATGACCCGCACCCGTTTCCGCGCTTCGAACGCGAGCCGGTGTTCCTGCTCCAGCTGCGCCGCGTCCGGTTCCGCCGTTCCACCCACCAGCGCCCGCAGCCGGGCGTTCCGCAGGAGCAGCGCCGCGTACCGCGCGGGGCCGAGTCCCCGCGATGCGCGGACACGGTCCAGCAGTTCCGCCGCGGCGTCCGCGCCGGTCTCGTCCGCGATGCCGGAGATCAGCAGGGCTTCCTCGCGGCGCGCCGCGTCGCCCGGCAGAGTGACCCCCGACTGCGCGATCTCCCGCTCGAGCGCGCGGTCCAGCGCCGCTTCCTCGAGCGCGATCGCGCCCGCAAGCTCCAGGAGCGCGGGCGCCAACGACTCCGCCGCCAGGGGTTCTCGCCCGACGAGCGCCGCGGGCCTGCCCGGGTCCCCGCCCGCGCGCGCCGACGTCGCCGCGGCCGGACCGTCGCTCGGCGCACCGCTGCCGCCCGAAGAGCAGCCGCACAGCCCGCGCAAACCGCACGTCAGAACCACGAGGGACGCGGCGAAACGCCGTGGGCCGGGCTTCATCATCCGCGACGGTAGAGACCCTCACCCGACCGTCGGTGAGAGCGGCGGGCCGACGAACTCCAGCCCGTGCTCCGCGAAGATCGCCGCGATCTGCGCCGGCGAGGCGTCCGGCGTGGTCCTGAAGAGTTCCGCGTTCGCGCGGAACGGCGCCTCCAGGCCGCACGGCGTTACCATCACCAGCATCCGGAGCGGTCTCTCGCCCGCGTTGACGAACGTGTGCTTGCTCCCGCGCGGCGCCGCGACGAACGCCCCGTTCGTGCACGTCACCGTCCTGCCGTCCACCGAGAACTTCGCCGTGCCGTCGATCACGTAGAAGTACTCGTCCTCGCGCGTATGGACGTGCAGCGGCGGGCCGTTGCCGATGCCCGTCGTTGTCTCGAAGATCGCGCACGCGCCGGCGGAGGCACTCCCGTCCGCGAGGATGCGAACGCGATCGCCGACGATACTCAGGAACTCTCCCTCGGACGCCGAGAGACACGCCGCCTTGGCGCACGGGGATGCCGACGGAGCCGCGGGAGTAGTCATGCTCCCTTTGGTATCCGCGGCGGCGGGCCGGATCAAGTCGCCCCGCCGCGCCGCGTCAGCCACCGACCCGTGCCGCGGCGTTCTCCCGTCGCCTCGTCAGCACGCGGTCGAGCATCAGCACGATGTCCTCGTGCAGCGCCTTGGCTTCATGGTGCTGCTTTTCATAGCCTCCCAGCGGCAGGTCGTTGACCAGCACGCTGTAGACCAGCCGGTCGCCCGTCTCCGGGTCGCTCACGTACCCCGAGAGGCAGCGGACACCCTTGATGTACCCGCTCTTGCCGCGGACTTCACTCCCCAGCTTCACGCCGCGGAACCGCTTGTCGAGCGTCCCCTCGCCCGGCGCCGCCAGACTGTCGACAAAGGCGTCGCCGAAGGGCCTTGACGCGATCCGGTCCAGCCACCGCGCCATCGTCGCGGGCGTCACCCGATTCTCACGGGCAAGGCCGGACCCGTCCGCCACGACCGTCTCCGCCGCGGCGTCCGGGCCAAGCTCCTCGCCGATGCTCATCCGGAGCACCGCGGCGCCTTCGCGCCAGCTCCCCGGAGCGCCGGTGACCTTATGGGCGATGCGCTTGAGCAGCGCCTCGGCGTAGAGATTCGCCGAGTCGGTGTTGCAACGATGAAGAACTTCATCGATCGGCGTCGTGACGACCGCGATCACCCGGCCCTTGATCTCGCGCTCAGCGGGTTCGATCAGGCGCGTGCGTCCGTTCACCGCGACACCGCTCGACGAAAGGCTGGACACAAGCAAATCGCCGAACCACACGGGCGGCGCGGTGATCGTTACCTCGATGGGCGACGTCGAGGCCGTGCGGACGTCGCCACGCATGGTGAACTGGTTCCCCGCGCCCTCGCGGATCAGCCACGCGCTGTTGTTGCCCTTCCCGACCGTCCTGGCCTTGCCCGAATCGACGTGCGCCGCCCACGCTTTGGGCTGCGTATCGAAGAGCGGCGGGCCACCCCCCTGCGCGGGGCGGGGAAACACCGCCAGCACGTTCGCGTGGAAGTTGATGCCGCCGATCTGGGCGCCGTACGAATGCGTCGCGTGGTCGATGTTCCAGTTCGGGTGGTAGTACTCGCGGTCGAACACGCGGTCGTCGATCACGATCTCCGAGAGCTGCCTGACGCCGGCCTTGCTCACGGCGCCGGCGAGCGACGCGAGCACCTCGTCCACCGTCAGCTTCGAGTCGGACCGGGAGAGCACCTCGGGGTCCCCGAGCGCCGGGTCGCCGCTCCCCTTCACGACAAGGCGGTCGCCGTCCAGCACCAGCTCGGTCCGGAACGAGAAGTCATCCCCGAGCACGAGCATCGCCGCGCCGCTGGTGAGCAGCTTCATGTTCGACGCGGGGATAAACGCTTCGTCCGCGTGATGACTCGCGAGCACCTCGTGCGTGCGCGCGTCCATCAGGCAGACGCCGACGCGAGCCTCGCCCAGTTTGCGCGACGCGATGAGCGTGCGCAGCTCTCCCTGGAGGCCGCTCGCCCACGCGCCCGCGGCCATGAAAACGGAGGCGAAAAGGACCAACGACCGTGCCGGCCGGGGCGTGCGGTTGGACAAGCTGCTCCTCCCTGATTCCTTCGTGCGCCGCGCCCGGCGCCGTGCGGCCATTGCATCGTCAGAACGCCGCCCGCTACTCCAGCGGTCAACCCGTCTTCCTCTTGATTGTTGTTCAGACAGGGAAAGCGGGTGTGTTACGCGTCACTATGCGCGGAGGCCGCTCGCTCGACAAGCGCCGCGACCGTCCCCGCCGCGTCGCGCGACGTGAGATCGAGCGTCACCCAACGCACGCCGTCCACCGCCGGCGCGTGCGCGAGCCGCTCGCGGCACTGCCGCCCGAAACGAGTCTTTGCAAGGGCGGGGAGCGCCGATTCCGGCACAGGCACACAGGCCCGGGGCTTAGCGGGCTCGGGCACGACATACGCCACGGGCGAAGAGGACCCCGGCGCCCGGTAGACGAACGTCCACTTCAGGACGCCCTGCCACGCCACCGATTCCTCGAACCCACCCAAACCCAGGAGCAGGTGCCGCGCGTGCTTCACCGGCCCGCGGCGCGTCGCCGGAATGGAATTCAGCAGCGACTCGCCGAGAGGTTTGGCGAAGCGGTTCTCCCACGGTGCTTGGCTGACGCGGCGTGGTTGCACGTCATAAGTCCTGTGATGCAAGGGTAATAGGGTAGGCATCCCCGTCGATGGTGGCTGCGGCAACGAGGGGACCGGGATGGAGGCGCCGGCGACCCGGTTTTCCCTATACTGCCCGAGACATGACGCGAGCGGAACCCACCCCCCCGGCGGCCCCCGAAGACCTCTCCACGTGCGAGGTGTTGGTGGTGGACGATAACCAACAGAACCTTGAACTGCTGGTGGCGTCGTTGGAAGCTCTCGGTTGCCGCCTCCGCACCGCGATGGATGGCCCCGAAGCCCTCGAAGAGGTCGCCAAGAAAGCCCCAGACCTGATCCTTTTGGACATCATGATGCCCCGGATGTCGGGCTACCAGGTCTGCAAGAAGGTCAAGGCCGACCCCGCGCTCAAGGGCATTCCCATCGTGATGGTGACGGCGCTGAACGAGGTGTCGGACGTCGAGCACGCCGTGGAAGTGGGGGCTGATGACTTCATTTCCAAGCCGATCAACCGGCTGGAACTCCTCACCCGTGTCCGCGCGATGCTCCGCCTGAGCCTGCTCCAGAAGCAGGTCCAGAAGACGGTGGGGGACATCCGCAAAGCGGCCGACGGCTGAGGATGCCGAACAGGTGCGACGAAGGGGCGCGGCGGGCCGAACAAGAGAAAGCTGAGAACGGGGAAGAACGTCCGGTTCTCTTCCCCCGGTTCTCCGCTCTCCTTCGTCGGCTCTAGTTCTGCATCTCGCGCAGCTTGGCCAGGGCCCGCTTCAGGGGTGACATCCCTAGCGTCGTCTGCTGGTCCGGCGACTCACCGATGCCCAGCGGCGCCGTCACGACCGGCGCCACCACCGACGCGCCCGCCCGGCGATCCTCCGCGCTCGGCTCGATGATCGGCGCCGGTTGAGGCAGGATGATCACCGGCGGTTCCGTGACGACAGCGACACCGCCCCCCGATCCGTCGCTCCCGGCCGCCTCCGCCAGCGCCGGCTCGGGGCGGCGCGGCTTCGCCGCCTTGCGCTGCCGCGGCGCGTCCGCCGCTGGATCGGCCTCCACGGTCGGCGCCGCCGGCCTTTCCTCGGCGTGGGCCTTCGGGGCGGTGATCTTCCCGTCCTTGCCGACCTCCTCGAAGCGCACGCTCACGCGCGTCGAGACGCCGCGCTCCTGCATGGTGACGCCGTAGAGGTGGTCGGCGTTCTGCATCGTCCGCTTGTTGTGCGTGATAACGATGAACGCCGAGCGGTCCGTGAAGTCGCGGATGACGCTGTTGAACCGGCCGACGTTCCCCTCGTCGAGCGCGGCGTCCACCTCGTCCAGCACGCAGAAGCAGCTGGGCTTGCTGCGGAAGATCGACATGAGCAGCGCGACCGCGGTCAGCGTCTTCTCGCCGCCCGAGAGCTGGCTGATGGCGCGGGGCTCCTTGCCCGGCGGCTTTGCGACGACCTCGATGCCCGATTCGAGCAGGTCGATCTCGTCCGTCTCGACCTTCGCGACGGAGCCGTCGGGCTGCTCCACCTCCTTCACCAGCGGCATGAGGCGCACCTCGGCCTTGCCGCCGCCGAAGAGCCGGCGGAACATGCCCGACTCGCCGCCGAACTGCTCCTGGATCGTGCGGAAGACGTCGCCGAAGCGCTCCTTGCTCACGACGTTCAGCCGGTCGATAAGGGTCGCGAGCTGCACCCGCGCCGCCTCGATGTCCTGCACCTGGCGGACGAGCGCCTCGTTCTGTCCCTCGAGGTTCTTCTCCTCCTCGAGCGCGTCGAGGTTGACGCTGCCGAGGCGTGCGATCTCGCGCTTGTGCTCGTCGATCGCCCGCTGCGCGACTGCGTGATCGGGCCGCGACACCCCGCCGGACGCGATCAGCTCGCGGTACTCCGCGCCGTGCGTCCGGAGATCGGTGCCGAGATCCTCCAGCGTGCGCTGCTCGACGGTCTCGCGCTTGACCTCCAGCTCGCGCCGGGAGGCCTCGAGCGAATGCCAGTCGCGCTCGACGATCGACACACGCTGCCGCGCCGCGCTCAGACGCTCGCCCGCCTCGGCCCATCCCGCCTCGACCACGGCGAGGGACTCGGACGCGCCCTCGAGCTCGCCCGCGAGGGACGCGATCGCGCCCGTTGCGCTCTCGATGGTCGCGATCGCCTCGTTGGCGCCGACGGCCTGCTCCTCGAGCCTGCCCGCGTGGGACGCCAGGCGCGACTCGATGTCGCGCACGCGCCGCGACTGCTCGTCGCGCATCGTCTCGAGGCGCGACACCTCGCGGCGCGCGCCCGACAGCTCCTGGTTCAGCCTCCCCGCCTCGACGCGCGCCGCGGCCACCTGCTCCGCGGCCGCGTCCGCCCGCGCCTGGTGCGCCCCCAGCTCCGCGACGAGGGCCGCCGCCGCGGCCATTTCCTCCTCGGCGAGGCGGCCGAGCGCCGCGGCCTTCTCCCGCTGCGACGAGGCGTCGCTCTCGAACCTCGCCAGCCGCTCCCTGAGCTGCGCCGCCTCGGCCTCCCGCCGCGCGGACTCGCGCTCGAGACGCTCGACCTCGTGGCCGAAGCGCTCGGCCCGGCCGCCCTCGACGGCGGCGCTGCGCTGCGCCTCGCCCAGCGCGGCGCGCAGCCGGCCGACCTTCGCCGAGAGGGCGCTCGCCTCCTCGTCCACCGCGGACAGACTCTGCTGCGCAACGCCGAGTCTCGCGGCGACCTCCGCGGCGGTCGCCCGCAGGGCCGCGAGCTCGTTGTGGCGCTCGAGCAGGCCGATCCCCTGGGACGCGCCCGCGTCGCGCGGCCCGGACTCGATGCGCCCCTGCGGGTCGATCACCTGGCCGGCGAGCGTGACGAAGCGGCACCCCGGCAGCGGCCCCGCGCCCAAGAGCACCGCGGCGTCGAGGTCGGGCACGAGGTACGCGCGGCCGAGCAGCGAGTCGAGGAGTGCGTCGAGGGCCGCCGCGTGCTCGCCCTCCGACGCGGGCTCGACGAGCGGGCGCAGCGCGACGATGCCCGGGACGTCGGCGGATTCGGCGGCCGGCGCCCCCGAACGGCCGGCGAGCGGGAGGAAGGCGACGCGCCCGCCGACGGCCCCGAGGTCCTCGTCGCCGGGAACGTCCGCGAGCGAGCCCACCACCAGCGCCTGCAGGTCGCGCCCGAGCGCGAGTTCGACCGCGCCGCCGGTTCGCGCGTCCGTCTTCGTGCGGATCAGGTCCGCGAGCGGCGCGATCACGCCCCGCAGGCCCCGCCCCTCGTCGCGCAGCGACATCGCCCGCCGCACGGCCTCCGCGAAGCCGACGCGCTCCCGGGTCATCTCCGTGAGCGCCGCGAGCCGGGTCTCGACGCGCGCCAGCTCTTGCTGGAGCGACCCGGCTTCGCCCGCGCGGGCCATGCGGTCCTCGCCCAGCTGCGCGAGCTGCGCCTCCGCCTCGGAGAGCTCGGCGCCCGTGGCGTTCGCGCCGTCTCGAGCGCGCTCCATCGCGTCGGCCGCCGCGGCCCGCTGCGTCCGCAGCGCCTCGCACTCCTGCTCGGCGCGCGCGCCGTCCGCTCCCAGCTTGTCGATCTGCTCGCGCAGGCCGGCCGCCATCCTCGCGGCGCTCTCGACCTGCGCCACCAGCTGCACGCGCTCGCGGTCGATGCGCGCCGCCGCGGCGCCGCGCATCTGGCCCTGGCGCTGCGCGTCGCCCAGCGCCTCGGCCACCGCGGCCCGCGCCATCGCGGATTCCTGCAGCGAGCGCTCCGCCTCGCCGAGCTTCTCGGCCAGGGCCGCGATCTCCTCGCGCTGCGCGACGATGGACGTCTCGGCCTCGGAAAGACGCGCCCGGCCGTCGGAAAGCGCCGCCCGGTCCGCGTTCGCGTCCGCCTCGATCTGGTCCACGAGGCGAGAGATCATCTGCCGGCGCTGCTGCGCCTGCGCCAGCGCGTGCTCGGCGGAGAGCTTGCGCTGCTCGATCGACCGCACCGCGGCGAGCGCGGCGTGCCGCTCCTGCTCGAGCTCCTGCCGGCGCTGCTCCAGCTCCGCGACCACGGTGTGCGCCGCGTCGCGCTCGCCCGCGAGCCGGCCCTGCCGGCTCGTGAGCCCGTCGATGCGCGCGCACAGGTCCTCGTGCTGGTCGAAGGCCAGCGCCATCCGCCACGCCCGCAGCTCGGCGTCAAGCTCCTGGAACTTGCGGGCCTTGGCCGCCTGCCCGCGGATCATCCGCAGCCGCCGCTCCGTCGCGTCCAGCTCGTCCTTCGTGATCTTCAGGTTCGTCTCGGTCCGTTCCAGCTTGCGCTGGGCCTCGACGCGCCGCTGCTTGTACTTCGCGATCCCCGCGGCTTCCTCGAAGATCGTCCGCCGCTCCTGCGGGCTCGCCAGGAGCATCGCGTCGACCTTCCCCTGCTCGATGATCGAGTACGCGTCCGCGCCCACGCCGGTGTCCAGGAACATCTCGCGGATGTCCTTGAGGCGCGCCTGCCGGCCGTTGATCAGGTACTCGCTCGTCCCGTCGCGGTACAGACGCCGCTCGATCTCGACCTCGTCGGCGTCGAAGGGCAGACGACGTGCGTGGTGCGTGGTGCGTGGTGCGCCAGGGACCGCCGCGGTGTCGTTGTCGGCGGCGTCGGTATCAACGCCCGCGCCGTCTCCTTCCGCCCTCGCTCGCTCGCTCGCTCGTTCGCTTGCTCGTTCGCTTGCTCGCTCGTCAACAACCGGGTTCTCGAACGTCAGCTTCACGCTCGCCATGCCGCCGGGCTTGCGCCCCGCCGAGCCGGCGAAGATCACGTCCAGCATCTCCGTGCCGCGGAGGCTCTTGCTGCTCCGTTCGCCCAGCACCCACTTGATCGCGTCGACGACGTTGCTCTTGCCGCACCCGTTGGGCCCGACAACGCCCGTGATCGGGTGTTCGAAGGCGAACTCGGTTGTGTCGGCGAAGCTCTTGAACCCGTTGACGGTCAGCTTGGTCAGGCGCATCCACCAACCTCCGTGTCGGCTCCCCGCGAGAACGCGGGATCGCTCGGGCATCCTGCCCGTGGCACCACTATAACTCGGAACAAACACTCTTGCGCGCACGAAAAAGGCCCGCCGGTGCGGCGGGCCTTTGCGGGACAAGCTGTCGCAACCGCTCAGCGGCGGCGGCGGGCGACCAGAAGACCGCCCAAGCCGGCAAGCGCGATCGCGCCGGGGGCCGGGACGACCGTGCCGCGAATTGTCAGGAACGAGTTGGCCAGGTAGGCCGCGTCGATCTGATCGTTGCTGTCGTCGAACGTCTCGTTGAGCTCGATGCGCAGCCAGCCGTTGGGCAGCACGAGGTCGGGGATGCCGTTGTCCGACAGGTCAACCACCGGGTTCGTGAAGCGCTGGTGGCCGCCGAAGTCGGAGCCGAAGCCGGGCCGGACGCCGACATGGTTGAAGACGGCGGTCGAGCCGTACGTGAAGCGCGCCTCGCTCAGCCAGCTGCCGCCGAAGGGGCCGTTGAGCGTCGTCTCGATGTCCACGTCCCAGCCCAAGCCCTCGATCGTCACGGCGTCGCCGGTGCTGCCACCCAGCAGAGCCGCGGCATTCACCATGAGCACTTGATTGCTCGTGTCACCGAAGCCGTCCCACGAGAAGAGACCGCTGACGTCGATCGAAACGTCCGCGCCGCGGGGCCCGAACCCGGGCGAAGGAAGCGGGGCCGCCACGGTGGGCGTGCGAGCCGCGTAACTCGGAGACCCGGGCGTCAGGACCGAGGCCATCGTCGATCCGGCAGCGCAGCAGAGCGCCGCCACAGTGAAAATTGAGCGCATCATCTCTCTCCTCAATGCCAAGCTTTCGCCCGGCGATGAGGGGAGTATCCCGGATTCCGGACCGATTGTCAATCTGCTATTGGGCCTTCCGCGCAGTTCTGACGCTGCGGGTGGGCGATAAAATCCTACCGGGCCTTCGGCAGCGGCTCGATCGGGATGATCTTGGGCGGCTCGGGCGCCTGCCTCGCGCGCTCGGGCAGCGACCCCGGCCGGATCACCACGTCCTCCGGCTTGTCGTCGGGGTTCTCCGGGCGCTCAAGCACGTTCCGGGCGCTCGCCGCGGCGAGCAACTCGCCCTGCAGCTTGTCCGTCTCCGTCGCGAACGACGCCGCTGTGGCTTTCTGCTCCTGCACCTCGGACAGGACCGCGACGACTTCCGAGTACCCGAGACCCAAGCCCGGCCGGGGGTCAACGTCGCTCGACTCGCGCGCGAGCGTGAGCGCCAGGTCCGTCAACCCCGCGCGGCATTCGCGCACGACCCGCGGCCGCCCGGCGGGCGAGTGCTGCACCTTGATGATCCCGGGCTTGTCCGACGCGGCGATCATCAGCCGGCCGTTCCACACGGAGACGACTTTGTCCGTCAGGACCGCATCGTCGGTCCCGAAGACGGCGACGCGCGGCACGCCCTGCTGCGTGACGTAGATCATCGGGCTGCCGCCCGGCACGCGGTCGAGCAGGAACTTGCCGGCGACCGGGACACGCGACACGCTCTGCAGGGTCCCCGACGGCAGGCTCTCGCGCGCGACCACCTCGAGTTCCGCGGGCGACAACCGCTGGCGGCGCAGGTCCGGGCTCTGCTCTTGCAGGCGGAGCAGGTGCAGGAACTGCGCCTTCTCCGCGCGCTGCGCCAGCGCCTCGTAGGCCTCGACGCGCACGAGCAGGTCCTCCTCGCCGAGCAGCTCCCGCAGCGTGAGGTCCACGGTCGGCCCCGCGTCCACGAGGCCCAGCAGGGAGATCGCGCGCGTGCGGATCGTGCCGCGCCCGCTCTTTGCCAAGTCCTTCAGCGGCGCCGCCACCCGCGCGTCGTTCAAGCGTGCGCCTGCCTTGAGACCGGCCATCCGAGGCGCGAGCTCGGGGTGGTCGTACAGCTCGCGCGTCACGGGCAGGGCCATCGGGCCCAGCCCCTCGAGCGCCCACGACATGGCTTCCGCGTACTGCGGCTCGTTCTTGATCGCCTCGACGTACCGCCTCGCGTACGCCGCGGGCGCGCTCTGATCGATCTGCAGGTTCCGGATGAGGGAGAGGAACTCCGCCGCCTCGTGCCGGTACCGGAGCGGCACGGCGACGTCGATCTGCGAGTCCGAGCGTCCGATCGCCGTCGGCCTCGGGTCGCCCGCCCCCGACGGGAAGCGGCTGTTGATCGCCGAGACGATCGCCCGCGCGCGCGCGTGGCTCGGCGAGCGCATCACCATCGTCACGTTCATCGACTGGCTCACGACGCCGCCGCCCAGCACGCGCCCGACGGTATTCGCCGCGCCCGCCTCGCCCGCGTCGGTGAACGCGTTGATGTACACGGCGCCGCGGGCCTTGGCGATCTTGCGAGCCTGCACCTGCTGGAACGTCACCGGCGGGCCCAGCCGCAGGTCCGTCGTCCACAGCCGCCCCCCCTCGAGGCTCGTCGCGTTCGTCGCCTCGACGAGCACGTCGAAGGTTGTTCCCTCGGGCGCACCGGGCGATACCGCCCCGCGCACCGCGACGACCGCCACGTTCGGATCACGCAGCACCTCGCCCGGCGTCTTGCCCTCCAGCGCCGTGCCCTTCAGGAAGTCGCTGTTGCCGGATACCCCCATCAGGCCCAGCTCACGCTCCATCGACGCCGCGATCGCGTCGTTGAGCGGCAGCCCGCCCGTGCCTTTGAGCCCGACGACGAGCCCGTAGCCGGAGACCAGCACCGGCGCGACGTTCTTGAACTCCACCTCGCTGCCGATCAGGCCGCGCAGCGGCGCCGGCACCTCGGGCAGGTCGGGCCGCACCGCGATCGGCTGCCGCGGCTTGTCGGAGCCGCCGCACCCGCCCGTCGATGCAATCACGGCCGCCGCGCCGACCAGCAAACACCGTCGCAGGCCCCCGCCGAGCACGGCCTTCCGCTGACGCATCATCATCCCCTTACTCCGCGTGCCGCCGGGCGCGGTGGCGTCCATCGGCGTTCCCGACGCGGGTTTTGCCACTGTAGTGCGAGCGCTGACCGGTGGCGGCCGCGGAAACACGGTGGATTCCACCTGGAACCGGCTGTGACCAGGTGGGGAGAGACCCGAACAACCTGTCGCTGGGCGATACGCCGCTGTCGCGCAGTCTTCATGTTGCCGTGCGCTCAAGCGTCCGCCACACGGTGCCTTAGGGTCATTTCACAGGCTTTGCACAAATGACCTACGATATTTTGGGCTTCATCCCGGTTGATGACACGATGGGTAGTGGTATGCTGTGCTCTCTCGGCCGGGTGTGAGGGACGATTCACCCCGGCTCGATCTGGAGTGGTGGTTTCAGCGAGCACAGAGTTGGTGCGTCTCCCCGGTGGTGCGGGGAGACGGGAATGTTCGTCGTCTGGCCGGTTTCTGACAGGGTGCAAGGAGGGCGGTGGTGGTGGGAGTCCTGTGCGACAGGCAGATCCGTGAGCGCGTCAAGATCGCGCCCTTCGAGGAGTCGCACAAGCGGCCCGGGAAGATTTCCTTCGGCGTCAGCAGCTACGGCTACGACGTGCGCGTGGGGCCCCGTTTCAAGATCTTCACGCCCACGCCCCGCACCGGGCAGATCACCGTCGTCGACCCGAAGCACTTCACCGACGACCTCATGGTCGAGGTCGATTGCGACAAGCTGGGGCTCGACCACGTCATCATCCCGCCCAACTCCTTCGCGCTCTGCGAGACCGTCGAGTACCTCGAGGTCCCGCGCGACGTGCTGGTGATCTGCGTGGGCAAGAGCACCTACGCGCGCTGCGGCCTCATCGTGAACGTGACGCCCCTCGAGCCCGAGTGGCGCGGCAAGGTGACGCTGGAGATCTCCAACACCACGCCGCTGCCGGCGAAGGTCTACGCGGGCGAGGGGATCGCGCAGTTCATCTTCCTGCGGGCCGACGAGGTGTGCGAGAAGAGCTACGCGGACAAGGGCGGGAAGTATCAGGATCAGGGTGGGCTGACGCTGCCGAAGGTGGATTGATCGGAGTGCACGACATGATGCCCGCAGACGATCGATTCTTCTCGTTCTCCTACATCCCGCACCGGGACCACGAGGAGTTCCTCTTCGCCCAGCGCGAGCAGCGAAAGCTGATGTTGTCCTTCTTCAGCAAGGGCGGGCGCGACCACGAGCTGCGCCTCTGCGCCCCGATCGCCTTCGAGCCCCTCCGCCGCTCGCGCGATCAGTCCTTCCGCTATCACTTCTTCGACTTCACCGGCGAGCCCAACCCGCACCCGATGGCCCTCTCGCCCGACCAGATTTTCCGGATGAAAGCGACCAGCGACCACTTCAACCCGATGCAGTTCGCACGCTACTACCCCGACCGCGCCGAGACGGCGCCCGACGAGTTCGACCCGCGTCATTGAGTCTGATCCCGCGCGTCGCGCCGAGAGCCCGGACGGCCGCGGCGCCGATGCAGCACCGACATTCAACGCCTTTGCCCAGGACGGAGACCGCATGAAGATCACCCGCAAGTTCACGACCGCCGGCAGCGACCCGTTCGCGTCCGTCAAGTGGGTCACGCGCTCGAGCAGGATCACCAACCCCGACGGCTCCGTCGTCTTCGAGATGAAGGACGCGGAGGTGCCGGACACGTGGTCGCAGCTCGCCGTGGACATCATGGTGAGCAAGTACTTCCGCAAGGCCGGCGTGCCGCAGTGGGTGGACGCGCAGGGCAACGCCGCCGCGCCGATCATGACCGGCGGCGAGGCCCTCGACGCGGGCGTGCTGCCGCTGATGAAGGACGGGAAGCGGGTGACGGGCCCGGAGCGCAGCGCGCGCCAGGTGATCCACCGTCTCGCCGGCTGCTGGCGTCACTGGGGCGAGGAGCACGGGTACTTCGACTCGGCCGAGGACGCGCAGGCGTTCGAGGACGAGCTCAAGCACATGATGACCCACCAGATGTGCGCGCCCAACAGCCCGCAGTGGTTCAACACCGGGCTCAACTGGGCGTACGCCATCAGCGGCCCGGCGCAGGGCCACTACATCGCCGACCCGGCGACGGGCGAGGTGACGCTCGCGCCCGACGCCTACACGCACCCGCAGCCGCACGCCTGCTTCATCCAGAGCGTGGACGACGACCTCGTGAACCCGGGCGGCATCATGGACCTCTGGGTGCGCGAGGCCCGCCTCTTCAAGTACGGCAGCGGCACCGGCACCAACTTCAGCACGCTCCGGGGCGACGGCGAGAAGCTCTCCGGCGGCGGGCGCTCCAGCGGCCTCATGAGCTGGCTCCGCATCGGCGACCGCGCCGCGAGCGCCATCAAGAGCGGCGGCACGACCCGCCGCGCCGCGAAGATGGTCTGCCTCGACATGGACCACCCCGACATCGAGACCTTCATCAACTGGAAGGTCCGCGAGGAGATCAAGGTCCAGGCGATGGTGGAGGGGCTCAGGCTCCTCAAGAAGCACAACCCCGACGTCGCGAAGCAGTGCGAGGACCTGGACCTCGAGCTCGACTACGACTTCAACGGCGAGGCCTACCAGACCGTCAGCGGGCAGAACAGCAACAACTCCGTGCGCGTCCCCGACGAGTTCTTCGACGCCCTCGACGCCGACGGCGGGTGGAACACCACGTGGCGCACCAACGGCAAGATCGCCCGCACCTTCCGCGCCCGCGCGCTCTGGGACCAGATCGGCTTCGCCGCGTGGCGGTGCGCCGATCCCGGCGTGCAGTTCGACACCACGATCAACGCGTGGCACACGTGCCCGGGCGCGGGGCGCATCAACGCGAGCAACCCGTGCAGCGAGTACATGTTCCTCGACAACACCGCGTGCAACCTGGCGTCCCTCAACGTCCTCAAGTTCTACGACGCCGACGCCCGCGTCTTCGACCACGCCTCCTTCGAGCACGCGGTCGATCTCTGGACGGTCGTCCTCGAGGTCAGCGTCCTGATGGCCGCCTTCCCGAGCAAGGAGATCGCGCACCTCTCGTGGAAGTACCGCACGCTGGGCCTGGGCTACGCCAACCTGGGCGCGATGCTCATGCAGGCGGGCATCCCGTACGACAGCGACGAGGGTCGCGCGGTCTGCGCCTGCCTCACCGCGATCCTCACCGGCCGCAGCTACCGCCAGAGCGCGCTGATGGCCCGCGAGCTCGGGCCCTTCCCCGGCTTCGCCTCCGACCGCGCCGGCATGCTCCGCGTGATGCGCAACCACCGCCTGGCGGCGTGGGGCGTCGCCCGCGACAGCGCGAACTACGAGAACCTCCGCATCAGGCCCGTGCCCATCGACCACGGCATCATCAGGAACGGGGCCGTGCCGATCGCCAACATGCCCGAGATCCTCGAGCGCAGCGTCGAGGCCTGGGACCAGGCCGTCAAGTTCGGCGAGCAGTGGGGGTACCGCAACGCGCAGGCGACGGTCATCGCGCCCACCGGCACGATCGGCCTGCTCATGGACTGCGACACGACCGGCGTCGAGCCCGACTTCGCCCTCGTGAAGTTCAAGAAGCTCGCCGGCGGCGGCTACTTCAAGATCGCCAATGAGTCCGTGCGCCCCGCGCTGGTCGCGATGGGGTACACCGAGCAGCAGGTGCGCGAGATCATGACCTACCTGCTCGGCGCGCTCCACCTCGACGTGCCGGTGCCGGGCATGAACGGGCAGACGCTCCGCGCGTTCCTCCGGGGCAAGGGCCTGCCCGAGCGGAAGATCAAGGAGATCGAGGACGGTCTGCCGGGCGTCTTCGACCTCTCCTTCGCCTTCGCGGCCTGGTCCGTCGGCCCCGACGGCCTCCGCGCCTGCGGCATCGATCCCGACAAGGCGGGCGCCGACGCGTCGTTCAATCTCCTCCGCGCTCTGGGTCTGACGGACGCGCAGCTCGACAAGCTCAACGTCGCCGTGTGCGGCACGAGCACCGTCGAGGGCGCGCCGCACCTCAAGGCCGAGCACGTCCCCGTCTTCGACTGCGCCAACAAGTGCGGCAGGCTCGGCAAGCGCTTCATCGCCCCCGAGGGGCACATCCGCATGATGGCCGCGGCGCAGCCTTTCATCAGCGGCGCGATCAGCAAGACGATCAACCTCCCCAACGAGGCGACGGTGGAGGACATCAAGTCCTGCTACCGGCTGAGCTGGGAGCTGGGCCTCAAGGCCAACGCCCTCTACCGCGACGGGTGCAAGCTCAGCCAGCCCCTGTCGGCGACGGCCGACGAGGCGAGGAAGGAAGCCGGGGGAGCGCCCGCGGCGAGCGCCGAGGGAAACGCATCATCGACCCCGGCGGCCGGGCCTGCGGCCCAACCGGCTGCTCCCGCCCCGGCTGCGGCGATTGAGGTGAAGGACGATGCGCCGCGGCCCAAGCGCCGCCGCCTGTCGGACACGCGCCTCAGCCTCACGCACAAGTTCAACGTCGCGGGGCACGAGGGGTACCTCACGGTCGGCCTCTACGAGGACAACAAGCCCGGCGAGCTCTTTATCACGATGAGCAAGGAGGGTTCCACGATCGGCGGCCTGATGGACAGCCTCGGCACGGCGACGAGCGTGGCGCTCCAGTACGGCGTGCCGATCGAGAGCCTCGTCACCAAGTTCAGCCACCAGCGCTTCGAGCCGGCCGGGATGACGGAGAACCCGGACATCCCGTTCGCCAAGAGCCTTGTGGACTACATCTTCCGATGGATGGGGATGCAGTTCGTGCCCGGTTACCGCGAGGCGCACGCGCCGCAGCGGTCGAGCCGGCCGGCGCCGGCGGACGCCAGCCCGCTGGCGGGCACGTCCCGCCTCCTCGGCGCGGTGGGAGGAACGGTCGGCGCGGCGCAGCGCGCCGAGCCGGCGGAAGACGCGGACGGTGCACGGGCCGCGCCGCACGCGGTCCGGCGGAGTGCGCTCGACGAGTCGCTGTCGGAGAAGCAGAGCGACGCTCCGGCGTGCGACGTGTGCGGGAACGTGACCATCCGCAACGGGCACTGCTATAAGTGCCTGAACTGCGGGAACAGCATGGGGTGCAGTTGACGGTCGTCTGAGCAAGGACCCGTCGGGACGCTCGTGGCGCCCGGCGGCCTGGCGCGGGGCCGTGCAGCAACAGGATGTGCGCCGGGGCGGGGACGACAGGATCGAAACCGCCCAACGCCTGACCTTGCAGCCCCGCCATTCGGTGAGGAACCGTCAGCCGGCCACCCCGGCGGGCGGAGGAGACGGAAGGATCGAAAACCCAGACCGATGGTGCGCATCGGTCCAGGGACGCCAAGGAGGAGGGGCGCAACGTCTGCGCCAAACGCTTGTCGGGTGGACACCTCCCGACGGGTTTCTTGCTCAGGACCGACAACCCACCCTGCACGGGGCCGTTTGGCCGTCCCACCCCGGCCGAGTCCGTCTGACTCCGGTCCCGTGCCTCGAGCCCCCGAGTCCCACCGCTCGGGGGCTTCTTTTTTCCGAACGAATTGAGGATATAGGGCACAACTAAAGGGGAATTTATGCGCAGAATCGAGGGTTGAACACCTTGCGTCGCTGCCCTGTTCCGTGTACCATGATGACCAGAGAGAGTGCCGCGCAACCGCGTCGCACAGAGACAAGACGCCCTTTTCCGCCAGGGCATGGAGGAGAGTCGATGAAGCTTTCAAACGTTTTGGGTATTGCAGCGCTCACTGCGTGCGCCGGTATGGCGAACGCGCAGATCGAGCTTGCGTCGTTTTCGTACGACAGTCTCGCCGGCTCCTATTCGCCGACGAGCGCGACGACCGGCAACTTCAGCGCGGTCGCGGTGAACACCGCCACCCTGAAGACGGTCGGCGACTTCAACCGCGTGGTCCCCACGATCGGCAATGCCGACTTCCCCGCGGGTTTCGTCAGCGACCTCAACGCCGCCGACATCAACATCAGCATGGGCCTCACCGGGATCACGGCGAGCGGCGCGAACGGCGCCGGCTCCATCACGATCACCGACGTTGACGGCGACACGATGACGGCGGTCGTCGCGGGCTCGTGGGCGTTGATCGCCCCCGGCTTCTCCGCCTTCACCGGCTCCCTTACGAACATCGTCTTCGCGAGCGATGACGGGATGTTCAACGGTTACACGGGTAGCTGGAGCGTGAGCCTCCCGGGCAACCCGCTCGAGGGCGCGATCGTCAACCTGATGGTGGGCGGCGGCAGCAGCTTCTTCGGCGGCGGGTTCGCGAACCGCGCCGTGGGCGTCTCCGGCCAGATCGTCCCGACCCCCGGCGCTTTGGCGCTGCTGGGCGTCGGCGCACTCGCCGCGGCCCGGCGTCGCCGCTGATTGAACATGCCCTGCGGAGGGCCCCTGCGGAACCTTGATCGACTCTCCAGGACTCTCCCGGGAAACCGGGAGAGTCTTTGTTTTTGGGCTGCTCGTTGGTGAAGAGAAGCCTGTGCGAGCGGCCGGAATGAAGAGACGAAGCGAAGAGCCTCGCCGGTCGCTGCGCGGGCGCCTTTCCGGGCGCGGCGGCGGACGGCGGTGAGTTAAACGCTTCGCGCTGGCGCACGAGGATTCGCTGGGCGACCGGCGATCGGTGGAACAGCGATGAGGGAATGGTGGCGTTGGAGTACTCGGACCACGTCGGCGCAATCGGGGCTGGCGCCGCCACCGTTCACCAATCACCGATCGTCCGGCTTGTGCGCGCTGCCCGGCGAGGCACCGGCTCCCGACAGAGAAGAACACAACCCTCGCGGCGGCGCGAGGGTTGTGGCGGGCGACGGGTTGATGGCGCTGCGCGGCAACGCTCAGCGCTGCGCGATCGGCGTGTACCGCGCGTCGTGCGGGCCCTTGTAGTCGACGTCCGGTCGGAAGAGGCGGTTGTCCGCGAGCTGCTCGAGGACGTGCGCGCTCCAGCCGCCGATGCGGCCGACGACGAACATCGGCGTGAAGAGGTCGAGGGGCAGGCCGATGCAGTGGTACGTGGTGGCGCTGTAGAAGTCCACGTTGGGGTAGATGCCCTTCGCGGCGACCGCGTTGGCCATCGTCTGCTCGATCGCGTTGCTCTTCTCGAAGAGCTGGGTGTTGCCCGTGTCCTGCGCGAGCTGCTTCGCCAGGACCTTGAGGTGCTTGGCGCGCGGGTCGTAGCTCTTGTACACCCGGTGGCCGAAGCCCATGATCTTGTCCTTCTTCGCGAGCTTGTCGAGGACGTACTTCTCCGCGTCCGCGACGGAGGGGATCTCGTTGAGCATGACCATCACGCCCTCGTTGGCGCCGCCGTGCAGGGGGCCCCGGAGGCTGCCGATCGCCGCGGTCATCGCCGAGTAGATGTCGCTGAGCGTGCTGATGACGACGCGGGCGGAGAAGGTGCTGTTGTTGAGGCCGTGGTCGGTGTGGAGCACCAGGCACACGTCGAGGGCCTTGGCCATCGTCGGCGTCGGCTTCGCGCCGTTGATCATGTACAGCACGTTCTCGGCGATCGACAGGGCGCGGTCGGGCTCGATCATCGCCTGCCCCTTGCGGTGCCGGTGGAACGCGCCGAGCATCGTCGGGACCGTCGCGAGGAGCGTGAGCGCCTTGTCGCGGACGGCGGGCACGTCGGTGGCGTTCGGCTTGGGGTCGACCAGGCCCATCGCGCTCACGAGCGTGCGGATGACGTGCATCGGCTGCGCGTCCCTGGGCATGCCGGAGATCAGCTGCTTGATGTACGCGGGCAGCTCGTAGCGCGAGCGGATGGTCGCCTCGAAGTCCTTCAGCTCCGCCGCCTTCGGCAGCCGGCCGTTCCAGAGGAGGAAGACCGTCTCCTCGAACGTGCTGTTGCCGGCGAGCTCGCCGATCGGGATGCCGACGAACTCGAGGACGCCCTTCTCGCCGTCGATGAAGGAGATCTTCGTCTCCGTCGCGATCACGCCCTCGAGACCTTTGGAGTACGTCGCCATTCGTTTCCCTTTTGATCTGCGGCCTGCCGCCGGTGCGCTCCGCGCGCTGCCTCCTGCCGGGGAGGCCACTATAGAAATCCCGGTCGCGCCCGGCTACACCGCAGCGGTATTGGGCCCGATCCGCCGCTCGGAAAGGGGTCGTTAGGCCCTATATCACGGGCGGGAGCACGGTTGCCGTTGCACCGTCCGCCGCTTGCGCGTATATTGCACACCCCACGCGTCACAAAGCGTCGGGGGAGGAGAGAGAATGTTGTTCCGCTTCGCCGCCGTGCTCGCCGCCGGGTTGTCCACGCCCGCGCTCGCGAACCTGCTCACGTACGACCCGAGCCTCGGCACGCTGCCGCACGCTCAGGGCTGGACATTCGACGGGACGTTCAACGCGCCGATGAGCGTATCGGGGGGCCAGTTGACGTACGGCCCGACCACCACGGGCGGCACGACACACTGGGCGCACAACCCGACCGATGCGCTCGATTTTTCGACGCAGACCGCGTTCATTCAGACCGAGGTGCGTCTGACCGGTGCGCAGTTCGGGAACTTCAGCGGGTTCCGCCGGGGCGGATTCTCGATGTTCCTGGAGGATGACTTCGGCCGGTGGATCATCGCGGACTTCGGCGACAACGCGATCTCGCTCGGGAACGACAACACCCGGCTCGGCGACCCCTCCGCCGCTTTCGATCTGACAACGGGCTTTCACGTCCTGCGCCTCGAAGCGGGTCCGACCGGCGGACGGCTGCTCGTCGACGGGGTAGAGATGTTGACGCTCGCACTCGGCTCCGGCCAGTCGGGCGGTGCGCGGGGGACGTGGGGCGAGCAGACAACGCTGGCACGCGCGACAATGACGGAAGTCCGCGGCGCGATGTTCATCCCGGCGCCGGGCGGCGCGGTGGTGGCCCTCGCCGGCGTGCTCGCGGTTGGACGCCGTCGTCGGTGAGGGCGGGCGGGCCGTACGCTCCGCCATGCCACGGACGCGCATCAAGATTTGCGGCGTGACGGACGCCGCGACGGTCCACGCCGCGGCGACCGCCGGGGCGGACGCCGTCGGCCTCGTGTTCATCGAAGGCTCGCCGTGCTTCATCGAGCCCGACGACGCCTTCCACGTGATGGGCGCGCTGCCCGCGTTCGTGGCGGCGGTGGGGGTTTTCAAGGACGCGGACGTCGAGGTCTTCAGCGACGTCGAGGAAGTCTGCCCGACGCAGTTCGCGCAGCTCCACGGCGGCGAGGACGCCCGGACCGTGCGCGCGTGCGGGCCGGACGTGATCAAGACCGTGCGGTTCGACGCGTCCACCATCGAGGCGGAACTCGAGAAGTGGAGCCTTATCGACGAGGTCTGCGCGGTGCTGATCGATGCCGGGGCGCCGGGCGAGGACGGGTTTGATTGGTCGCGCCTCGCGGGGAGGCTCGACCGCTGCACGAAGCCGATCGTGCTCTCGGGCGGGCTGACGCCCGGGAACGTGGCGGAGGCGGTCCGGCGCGTGCGGCCGTACGCGGTGAGCGTGTCGAGCGGCGTCGAACGCGGTCGGGGCGTGAAAGACCCCACGCTCATCGAGGCGTTCTGCGCCGCGGTGCGCCGGGCCGACGCGGACCTCGACGGCCCGCGCGACCGTAAAGCGTGAGCGGTGAGCGGCGTTTCATACTGCGGTGGAGTTCTCGTCGCGCGGGGGGCGGACTTCCTGACGCACCGGGCGCATGCACACCCTCAACCGCACTCTCCGGCTTCCCGCCCTTCTGTTCTACGGCGTCGGCGTCATCATCGGCGCGGGCGTGTACAGCGTCATCGGCGCCGCGGCCGGCGCGGCCGGGAAAGCGGTGTGGGTCAGTATCCTCGTCGCGTCGGTGCCGGCGGTGCTGGCGGGCCTTTGCTACGCGGAGATGTCGTCGCGCGTGCCGCAGGCCGGCGGGGCGTACGCCTACGCCCGCCTCGCGTGGTCGCGGCGGCGGCTGCCCGCGTTCCTGATCGGCTTCGCCGCGGCGCTCACGACGGCGGCGACGGCGGGCACGGTGAGCGCCGCGTTCGGCGCGTACGTGGAAGACATCTCGGGGCTGCCCGTGTGGATCAGCGCGCTCCTGCTGCTCTGCGCGTGCACGGCGGTCAACATCGCTGGCATCCGCGAGTCCGCGTGGGTCACGGCGGCGTGCACGGTCATCGAGGTGATCGGCCTCGTCGTCATCGTGTGGGCGGGCGCAACACGTGACGGCTTCGCGCGGGGCCTGCTCGACGTGGACGTCGGCGCCGTCTTCGCCGGCGCGGCCCTCGTCTTCTTCGTGTTCACCGGCTTCGAAGGCCTGGCGAACCTCGCCGGCGAGGCGAAACGCCCCGGCCGCAACATCCCCATCGCGATCCTCGTGAGCCTCGCCGTCACGACGCTCCTCTATGTCGCCGTCGCGATCGCGGCGGTCGCGCTGCTCGAACCGCGGGACCTCGCCTCGGGCGACGACGCCCTCGCGCGAGCGGCGGCCGCGAGCGATCCGCGCCTGGGCATGGTCGTGCGGTGGATCGCGCTCTTCTCGACCGCGAACACCGCGCTCATCTCGCTCGTCGTCGGCAGCCGGCTCGTCTACGCGATGGCGGAGGGCGGCGACCTGCCGAGGGCGCTCGGCCGCACGTCGCCGAAGCGCAGGACGCCCTGGGTCGCGGCGATCGCCCTCGGCGCCGCGGCCGCGCTGCTGCTCCCCCTCGGCAGCGTGGGCCTGATGGGGTCCGTCACGTCGCTCCTGACGCTGCTGGTGTTCGGGGGGGTGGCGGCGTCGCTGATCGTGGTGCGCCGGCGCGCGGCGGCCCACGCCGGCGAGCGGGCGCCCGCGGCGGAGCGCGGAGCGCCGGGCCCGCCGTTCCGCGTGCCCGGAAAGATCGGCGGGGTGCCGGTGATCGCGATCCTGACGCTCGCGTCCCTCGCGGTGCTCGCATCGCGGTTCGCCGCGGCGGCGTACCCGGTCGCCGGCGGCGTCATGATCGCGGGGCTCGTCGTCTTCATGGTCATGTCGGCCCGCACGCGGGCGGCCGCGGTCGGGCGGGGAGAGCAACGGGCGGTACAAGGGGCCAACACATGACGATCGCTGTCGCTGTGGCCAAGCAGGGAAGGATCGTGATCGCCGCGGACTCGCTGGTGAACTTCGGCGGCCAGCGCTTCGACCCGGCCAATTGCCAGTTCCACAAGATCCACCGCGTGGGCGAGAGCCTCATGGTGTGGGCGGGGTGGTCGCTCTACGCCGAGATCCTCACGGCGCACCTCGCGAGCCATTCCCCGCCGGCGCTCTTCACCGAGCGCGAGGTTTTCTCGTTCTTCGTGCGCTTCTGGCGCTCGATGCGCGACGAGTACACGTGGATGCACCGCGGCGGGTCGCACCACGAACACCCGTTCGCCGACCTCGACTCGACGTTCCTGCTCGTCAACCGCGGCGGGATCTTCCGCGTGGCGAGCGACATGGACGTGACGCAGTTCCGCCAGTTCACCGCGATCGGGTCCGGCTCCAAGTACGCGCTCGGGGCGCTGTGCGTGCTCTACGACCAGCTCAACGACCCGATGCAGATCGCGGTGCGTGCGGTGCAGGTGGGGATCGACTCGGACGTTTATTGCGGCGGTTCCATCGACGCCGAGGAGGTGAACATGGAAGGGCTGCCGATTTAAAGGCCCGACGCGCGAACGCGGAGAAAGGCCGGTCGGGCCGCGGCCCGGGCGGCGGGTTCCGGAGTTTTCACCTCCGCTCCGAGCGGGTTCTCACGCTCGGCGGCCAACCTATGGCATGGGTAAGGCACTCCGAGGGCTCGTCGCTGGCGTCGCCGCGTGGAAACTCGGCGGCGGGATCATCGGCACAATTCTGATTTTCCTGCTCATCTACTGGCTGCTCGGCGTCGTGTTCTGAGCATCGGGTAGAAGGGTTCAGCACAGAGGCACAGAGAAGATGAGGTCGATGAGAAGAGATGAATCGGTATAAGGAGGCGGACGCCCACTGCGGCCTGATCCGCGCCTTCAAATCAATTCTGCTCTTCTCTTCCTGCTCACCTTGTCTGTGTCTCTGGGCTGAAACCCGACCGCCCGCGGCGTCATTCCCACTCGATGGTCGCCGGGGGTTTGCTCGAAATGTCGTAGCACACCCGGTTGACGCCGCGGACCTCGTTGATGATGCGGTTGCTGATGCGCGCCAGCACGTCGTACGGGATGCGCGCCCAGTCGGCGGTCATGAAGTCCTGCGTCTCGACGGCGCGGATCGCGACCGTCGATTCGTACGTGCGTCCATCGCCCATCACGCCCACGCTCTTGACGGGCAGCAGGACCGCGAAGACCTGGCTCGTCTTGCGGTAGAGCTCCGCGGCGACGATCTCCTCGAGCAGGATCTCGTCCGCTTCCCGCAGCACCTCCAGCTTGTCCGGCGTGACATCGCCGAGCACGCGGACGGCAAGACCGGGCCCGGGGAACGGGTGCCGCCAGACGATCTGCTCCGGCAGCCCCAGAACCTTGCCCAGCTCGCGGACCTCGTCCTTGAAGAGTTCCCGCAGCGGCTCGACAAGCTCGAAGCCAAGCTCGGCCGGCAGCCCGCCGACGTTGTGGTGGAGCTTGATCCCGGCCGCGGTCCCCGCGTGCCCCTGGCCGCTCTCGATCACGTCCGGATAGAGCGTCCCCTGCGCGAGGAAGCGGGCGCCCGGGATCGACTTCGCGGCGTCCCTAAAGATATCGATGAACCGATGCCCGATACGGCGGCGCTTTTCCTGCGGGTCGGTGACGCCCGCGAGGTCCGCGAGGAACTTCTCCCGTCCGTCCGCGACGCGCAGGTCCATGCGGAAGTGGCCCCGGAACGTCGTCTCGACCAGCTCGCGCTCGCCGTTGCGCAGCAGGCCGGTGTCCACGAACACGCAGTGGAGCTGCTTGCCGATCGCCTTGTGCAGCAATGCGGCGACCACGGCGCTGTCCACGCCGCCCGAAAGCCCGCACACGACCTGGCCGTCCCCCACACGCTCCCGCACACGCTCCGCGGCGACCGCCGCGAAGTTCGTCATGCGCCACGTCGCCTTGCTCCCGCAGATATCGATCACGAAGTTTCGGAGCACGTCCGTTCCGTGCGGCGTGTGCGTCACCTCGGGGTGGAACTGGACGCCGAAGAACCGGCGCGACGGGTCGGCGCTCACCACGGCCGCGAGCGGGCATGTCGGCGTGCTCGCGAGCACGCCGAAGACGCTGCCGTCTTCGTCGCTCACCTGGTCGCCGTGGCTCATCCACACCGTCGTGCGGTCGGGCACCCCGTGCAGGATCGTGTCCCGCCTGGAGATCGAGAGGTGGGCGCGTCCGAACTCGCGGTGGTCCGCCGGCGCGACCTTCGCGCCCAGGAAGTGCGCCGCGAGCTGGAGGCCGTAGCAGATGCCCAGCACGGGAACGCCGAGGTCGAGGATTCTCCGGTCGCAGGCGGGCGCGCCGGGCTCGTACACGCTCGCCGGCCCGCCCGAGAGGATGACGCCGCGCGGATTCATCGCGCGCAGTTCCTCGGGGGTGATCGTCGGCGCGACGAGCACGGAGTAGACGCCAAGCTCGCGCACGCGCCGCGCGATGAGCTGGGCCGTCTGGCCGCCGAAGTCGAGGATCGGGATCACCTCGTCGTGCGGGATGGAAATGGGCCGGTGGGCCATAGGGAAGCCTCGGAGGGGAAGGGGAAGGCTAGGAACAACGCCGGTCTCGGGCAATCCGGCGCCGCGGTACACTGCCACCCGTGACGACGCGGCGACCCCGCCAAGCGTGCGACGGACCGGCTCGCGGCTCCGCCGCGGCCCTCTGCGCGTCCCTCCTCGCGGCGTGCGGCCCGACCGTCGACCCGTCCTTCGACTCCCCCGAGCCCGCGGCGCGGAACGCCGCGATCGTGGAGGCCGTGCGGAGTGGGGACCGCGCCGCGATCCCGGACCTTGTGCGCATGCTCGAGAGCGACGACCCGGCGACGCGGGTGCTCGCCATCCGTGCGCTCGAACGATTGACCGGGCGGACGCTGGATTATGAGGCCACCGCCGACGAACTGGCGAGGGCGGGGGCGGTGCGCCGATGGAGGGAGCACGCGGGGATGGAGACGCCGCCGCGGACGCCATGACCAACGGCCAGCCCCAAGCCGGACCGACGAACGACCGCTGTTGCGAGGCGCGGATCGAGCTGACGAGCAACACGGCGTACCTGTGCAGCGTGCGCGACGTCGTGCGTCGGGTCGCGCGGCGGATGGGGTTCGGCGACGACCAGGCGGCTCAGATCGTGCTCGCGGTCGATGAGGGTCTCGCGAACGTGATGAAGCACGGCTACGACGGCCGGCCCGACGGCCCGATCGCGGTGGAACTCTGCGGATGCTGCGACTGCGCCAGGGGGCCGGGCATCCGAATCGTGGTGGAGGACCGGGCGCGCCAGGTGGACCCCGCGACGATCAAGAGCCGAGACCTCGACGACATCCGCCCGGGCGGGCTGGGGGTCCACATCATGCGGGAGGTGATGGACACGGTGCACTACGAGCCGCGCGAGGGAGGGGGGATGCGCCTCACGCTCGTGAAGTTCCTATCGTCGCCGGCCGTGGCGGGCGGGAGAGGGGGGTGCCAGCATGCGTGACGAAACCAAGGTCAGAGTGGACGTGACGACCGAGGGGACGACCGCGATCGTCGCGGCGCACGGCGAGATCGGCACGCACGAGGCGACGCAGCTGGGCGCGGGCGTCACGAAGGCGTTCGACGCCCGGCCGAGGAGGATCATCGTTGACCTCGCCGGCGTGCCGTACATGGCCACGTCGGGGATCGCGACGCTCGTCGCGGCGCTGCAGCGGGCCAAGAAGAGCGAGGTCGGGCTGATCATCTGCGGCGTGCAGGAGCGCGTGCAGGCGGTCTTCGACATCTCGCGCCTCACCAACTTCTTCACGATCGTGAAGACGGTGGACGATGCCAAGGCCCGGGCCTGAACGATGGCCGAGAGCGCGCCGATCAGAAAGCTGCTGATCCCCGTCGATCTGACGGGGCGTGTGGCGCTGTCGATCCTCACGCAGATCGGCATGGCCTTCTTTCTCTTCATCGAGACCGCCGTGTGCGCGCTGCAGGGTGCGTTCGTTCCCGGGGTGCGGCTCGGGCGGGCGGCGGTCGTGACCCAGATCGTGCGCGTGGGCGTGCGCAGCGTGCCGATCGTCTCGCTGGTGTCGGGGTGCGTGGGGCTGATCCTCGCTTTTCAATTGGCCCCGCCGCTCGACGAGTTCGGACGGCGCGACATGGTCGCGAACGTCGTGTCCGTCGCGGTCCTGCGCGAGCTGGGCCCGCTCATCGGCGCGATCGTCCTCACCGGCTTCGCCGGCGCGTCCATCGCCGCGGAGATCGGCACGATGGTCGTCAGCGAGGAGGTCGAGGCCCTGGAGGCGCACGCGCTCGATCCGGTGCGGTTCCTCGTCGTGCCGCGCCTGGTCGCGTCGGTGCTCAGCATGACCGGCCTGGCGGTGATCGCGAGCGTCGTCGCGATCGCGAGCGCCCTGCTGGTCTCGATGCTCATCCTCGGCATCCCGTACTCCACCTTCATGAGCAACATGCTCCAGCAGACCAAGGTCGTGGACTTCACGACCGGCGTCGGGAAAGGGACGGTCTTCGGCGCGCTCATCGGCACGATCGCGTGCACGAACGGCCTGCGCGTCACCGGCGGGGCCGCGGGCGTCGGACGGGCGACCACCGGGACGGTCGTGCAGTGCGTCGTCGCGATCGTCGTCGCAGACCTCGCGTTCACCGCCATCTTCTTCGCGCTGGGGCTGGTGTAGAAGCGCGGGGAACGGAGAACGGGGAAGAGGGCTCGAGGAGAACCTGACCGCCGGCTTCCTGGGTGAACGGATCGGTCGGTGCGGCGTGCGCGGCGCTCCCGCCAACCGCTCCCTGTTCTCCGGGCCCACGGCGCTACGCTTGCCGCCCCATGCCCGCCAGAGCGCGCAAACCCGCGAAGAGCCGCCGCGTCGCCGTCGTCGTCAGCCGCTACAACGCGGCCGTGACCGACGCGCTGCTGGAAGGCGCGCTCGACGAGGCCCGCGCGCGGGGCGTCGCGCGGGAGGACGTCGTCGTCGTCCCGGCCCCGGGCGCGTTCGAGGTCCCGGCGCTCTGCCTCGCCGCGGCGAAGCGGGGCGACATCGGCGGCGTCGTGGCGCTGGGCTGCATCATCAAGGGCGAAACGATCCACGACCGCGTGCTCGCGGACGCGGTGACGCGGGCGCTCCTCAGCGTGGCGTGCGAGACGATGGTGCCCGTGTCGTTGGGCGTGCTGACCGTGAACAACGCCGCGCAGGCGCGGGCCCGCGCCGGCGGCAAGCTCGGGAACAAGGGCGCGGAGGCGATGGGGGCGCTCCTCGACACGATGGGCGTTCTCGACGCGCTGCGCGGCGACGGCCTGAGCATCGCGCGCGCGCCCGCGCGGCCGGACAAGACAAAGGGGCGGGCATGAGCACGCACCACAACGACGCCGTGCGCGTGCTCGCCTACCACAGCGCGTACCGGCTGCCGCAGACCGACGAGGCGCCCAGCACCGAAGTGGCCGCGGTGCTCCGCAACGCGGAGGCCCTCGAGGCCGCCCTCACGCCCGAGGAGCGCCAGCGGGTGGCCAACATCGCGGCGAGGCGCCTGGCGTTCCAGATCCTGTACGAGCTCGACGTCTCGCAGCCGAAGGACCCGCGCGCGGCCGTCGAGGCGATGCTCGCTCACGTTGACGGGCTCGGGCCGATCATGGGGGAGCGGGTCCGCGACTTCGCGCTGGGCGCCTGGGAGAACCGCAAGGCGGCGGACGCGGTCTTCGCGATGCTCGCGCCCGAATGGCCGACGCACCGGCTCGCGGGCGTGGACCGCGCCATCCTGCGCCTCGCGCACCGCGAGATCGCGAGCAGGGCGAACCCCGCGAGCATCGCCATCAACGAGGCAGTGGAGCTCGCCCGCGCCTTCGGCACCGAGAAGTCGCCGGCGTTCATCAACGCCCTCGTCCACAAGGCCGCGCAGAGTCTCGGTGCGCCCGACGCGCCCCCGGACGGGGCGCCCTGACGCGTGGCCTTCTTCGGCTCCATCGTCGGCAAGCTCAAGCAGGGCCTCGAGAAAACCCGCGAGGCCGTCGTCACCGGCACACGCGGCCTCCGGTCGATCCTCACCGGCCGCAAGCTCGACGACGAGCTGATCTCGGAGATCGAGCGCCGCCTGCTCGAGGCCGACGCGGGGCTCGCGACGACCACCGCGCTCATCGAGGATCTCCGCCGCGACTTCAGGGCTGGCGAGGTGAGCAGCGGCGAGGACGCGATCGCGCACCTCAAGGGCTCGATCGCGGCCCTGTGGCCGCCGGAGGACCGGGCCCTCAGGATCGAGGGCGTCGAGAAGCCGGCGGTCGTGCTCGTGACGGGCGTCAACGGCGCGGGCAAGACGACCAGCATCGCCAAGCTCGCGTGGCTCCTCCGCGCACAGGGCAAGAGCGTCATGCTCGGGGCGTGCGACACCTTCCGGGCGGGCGCCGTCGCGCAGCTCGAAACCTGGGCCCAGCGCCTCGGCGTCGAGATCGTCAAGGGCCGGCAGGGAGGGGACCCCGCGGCGGTCGCGTTCGACGCCTGCGCCGCGGCGAAAAGCCGTGGCGTGGACGTGCTCATCCTCGACACCGCCGGGCGGCTGCAGACCCAGGACCCGCTGATGCGTCAGCTCACCAAGCTCGTCTCCGTGGTCGGGAAGCAGGTCCCCGGGGCGCCGCACGAAACGCTCCTCGTTCTCGACGCGACGGCGGGCCAGAATGCGCTCCGCCAGGCCCAGGAGTTCTCGAAGGCCGCGGGCGTAACGGGGATCTTCCTCGCCAAGCTCGACGGCACGGCCAAGGGGGGCGTCGTGATCGCCGTACGGGGCGCGACCGACATCCCGGTCAAGTTCGTGGGCGTGGGGGAAACGCCGCAGGACGTCCAGGCCTTCGACCCGGTCGCCTTCGCCGAGGCGCTCCTGGGCGAGTGAGGAACCGAATGGCCCCGTCGCCCCGGTTTTTTCATGTCGCGGCGCTATATTCCCGCCGCGGATGAGCGAGAGCGAGTCCATCCAGCTCAACTTCGGGAAGCCGATGCCCCTCTTCCCACTCGATCAGGTCGCGCTGCTCCCGCAGCAGGTGCTGCCGCTGCACATCTTCGAGCCCAGGTACCGGCAGCTCGTGGACGACGCGCTCAACGGCCCGGGCCTGCTCGCGATGGCCACGTTCCAAGGCGAGGACTGGAAGAAGCAATACCACGGACGTCCCCCGCTCAAGACGGCGGTCTGCGTCGGGTACGTCGCGCACCACGAGAAGACCGAGGACGAGCGCTACTACATCCTCGTGCAGGGGGTCTGCCGGGCCAGGATCGTGCGTGAACTCCCGGCCGACGGCCAGAAACTCTACCGCAGCGCCATCCTCGAGCCGCTGGAGGCCGACCCCACCGCTCCGCTGCCGCTCGAGGCCGAGGACCACACGCTCGACGAAGCCAGGGCGAGCATCACCGCGATGCTCACGGACGGCCCGCTCTCGCGCTGGCGGAGCGCCGAGGCGCTCCTGCGCCTTCTCCGCGACGACGATGTGCCGACGCACGTCGTGCTCGACGTCGTCGGCCCCGCGTTCGCGCCGGCCGACCCGAGCCTGCGCTACGCGCTCCTCAGCGAGCCCGATCCGCGGCAGCGCGCGCGGCTGGTCGTGCGGGAACTCACCACGCTCCAGCGGCTGGTGCGCCTCGCCGAGCACCAGCACCCCGAGCTCTGGCCCAAGGGCATGAGCTGGAACTAGGAACGGGCCCCTTCTTCGGTCTCCGCGGTTCGCCCCGACCTACGCCGCGCGCTTGCGCCGGCGCGTCGCGGGCTTCGTCCCCGCGTCCCGCTCCTGCGGCGATCCCGCGGCCGCGCTCGGCCCGCGTTTCTGAGGCGGCCTCGCCGCGGCGGGTTTGGCCCGGCGCTTCGGCGCGGCCGGCACGCGCTCACCGCCCTCGCGGACGAGCGCCCACTTTCGGAGCGCACGGGCGTCGAGCATGACCTCGCGCGGCGCGACGCCGTGCACGCGCTCGACGATGCGCGAAGCTTCCATCAGCACCGCGAGGTCCTGCTCCTTCTCGAGGAGCGCGCCCGTGGCGCGCACTTCGTCGAAGAAGTCGTCCCGGAAGTACGGGTAGCTCCCCGGCGGGCACGTCGCGCCGAGCAGCACGACGCCGGCCGCGACGCGGCCGATCGCCGCGGGCTCGCTCGCCTGGGCCGCGAGCTCGCTCTGGAGGAACATCCATTGGTCGGCCGGCGCGTCGATCCGCTTGCCGCGCAGGACGCCGGCCGCACGCTCGAGTGTCCCGAACCCCGGCCCGTCGTCGGTCGCGCCGATGCGCACCGCGGCGGCGCGGAGGAGCGTCTCCGGCTCGTCGCCGAGCACGGGGAGCACGGCGGCCATGACGTTGGCGCGGGTCTCGTCCGCGAGCGCCGGCGCCCCGACGGCCCAGGCGCTGAGCACACGGGCGGCCGTCCGGACGGCTGGGATCCTCGTCTCCGCCGGGTCGAAGCCGGCGACGGTCTCGGCGAGCGCCGTCATGCAGCGGGCGGAGTCGCCCACGCCCAGCATCGGCGCACGCCCCGCGAGCCGGTCGCGCAGCGAAAGACGCGTCGCGTGCCGTCCCGCGGCGCAGGCGCATTCGATCACGCGCCGGGCGAGCTCCGGGTGGAAGCGATCGCCGACCACGGAGAAGTCGAGCGTGACGCGCGACGGGTCGATGCGGGCCGGGAAGACCGAGGGGTACGACAAAGGCCGCTCGTTGGCCCAGTCGTACCACGCCGCGTCGCGGCCGCGCCGCTCGCTCACCAGCACTTCGATCGTCCACGGCGTCGGGCTCGCGACGACCGCGTCGAGGTGGTCGGCGAGCGACGCGGGCAGCCGCCCGTGCTCCGGCAGCGAGTGCCACTCCACGTCGAGCACGCCGCCGGCGGCGAAGAGCGGGCCGGCCCAGTGGCCGGGGTTCACGATCCCCACCTGCAGCGGACGCCGCGGCCAACGGACGCCCTCCAGCCACGCCTTTGTCCGCTCCTCGTCGTCGTGGTTGTCCACGCCGATCCCGGCCTCGACGCCGAGTTCCCGCAAGGCGCTCGCGGCGGCGAGCGTGCCCCGCACGAAGGATCCGGTCACGCGGAGGGCTGTCTCACCCAGCGCGCTCGCGGGCCAGCGGCGCGCACGGGAAGAGTCGAAGGCGGGTCGTTCCATGCGGTGGATGGATCGGGCGATTCACCGGCGCCCGTCAGGCGCACGGAACGACGAGTTTCGCGGTGGTGGGGGTGTGCGGGCGAGCGTCGCCGGGAAGGTCCGGAAACGCTCACGACAGGACGAGGGCGGCCGCGCGCGCCAGCGCGGCCCCGAGGATCGCGGCGAGCAGGCAGACCGACCGCCTCGTGAGGTCGTCCCGCACGCCGATGAACGCGACGACCGCTTGCACCAGCAACCCGAGCGCGCCGAACAAGCGGAATATTGCGGCGAACTGCTCGTCGGTCGTTACAGCGGACGCGCTCCAGAGCGCCGCCGCCGCGACCGCGGGCGCGATCAGCCGCGCACCGCGACCGACCGACTGCGCGTCCATCACGACCAGCCCGCAGGCGACGGCGAGGAAAGACCCCGTCACCATCAACGCGCACTCCCACGCCCACGCCTCGCGGACGCCCAGCGCGAACAAACCCAGAGACAGCGCGCCGGCGAACAGCGGGACCAGAACCGCGGCGACTTCGGGCAGGTCGTGCAGCTGGCGGCCGACGCGCGACGGGGACCGCGGGGCCCGACGCCCGCCGGAGAGCCGCCAGCGAGTGCGCTTGATCGGCGCGAAAAAGCCCTCGGTATCTCCGTACCCGCACGCCCTGCAGCCGACCTTCGCGAGCGGCATGAATCGCCCGCACGAAGGGCACGCGTGCGCCGCCGCGGCGAGCGCTTCGTCCGTCTGGATGTTCATCACAAGGCTGTTGTCGCTCTCAGCGGCCGCGACTTCCTTCTCGCGCTTTGCCTCGAATTCGCGCCGGGCCTTCGCCGCCGCGCGGGCCGTGAGGACGCGACGCGCCTGCTCCACGCACTCGTGGCAGACGGCCCGGCCGCGGGGATCGACGACGGCCTGCGTGGATACGTTGCCACAGACGGAGCAGATCCGTTCCTGCGACGGCGCGTTGGTTGCCCCCTCAACCATGCGTCACTTGCGCCGCCCCCGCACGGACGGCGGCGTCGGTCACGACGACGACTTCGGAGCCTGCTGGATCATGCGCTCCTGGATCTCGCGCTGCTTCTTGTACTGCTCGACCTTCACCGGGTCGTTGTTCAACTGCTCCTCGACCGTCGGCGGCGCGGGCGGCTGAGCTGCCCCGCCGAAGAGATTGAGCTGCCACGCGTAGAGCGCGATCGCCGCGACGACGATGACCGCCAGGGCGATCATCATCATCTTCTTGCGGTTGTCGGTCTCGCCGCCGCCGGAAGCCTTCGCCTTTTTCTCTTTGGCGCCCTTCGCCGGGGCCGCGACCGCGCCGCCGCCGGCCGAACCGATATCGATGCGTGTGCGAGTTGCCATACGAACAGGCTCCGTTGCGTGACCGGGAAAGTGTACGCGCCGGCGTGAAAGCCGGTTGCGTCAGCCCACGTCACGTCTTTGAAACATGATGACGCCCAGCGACAGGCACGCCACGATCAGGACGATCGCGTATACCACCGAGAGCAGCGAGTATTCCAGCGGCACCGGGTGATTCTGGGATACGGCGTCCAGCAGCCAGAAGTGCTGCAGGTTCGGGAGTGAGCCCCAGACGGCAAGGAGCGGGTAATTGACGCGTGTCGGACGCGTGAAGACGTAATCACCACGCTCCGGCGGCCGCTGCACCGCGACCGGGCGCGGGCCGACGTTGCGCAGCACGATCGTCTGGTCGGCGCCCGATACCGCGACGATCGCGGGCCCCTTCGCGGCCGGCCCCATCACGTCGTTGATGTTCTCCAGACTCCCGTCGAACGGCCGGTAGTCTTCCTCGTTCATGAGCGGGAAGCCGTTCGGGCTCGGGCTGTAGTAGACCGGCGTGCCGGCCGGCAGCGAGCGCGGCAGCGGCGACCGCAGCTTGAGCTCCACCGGCGATTGCTCGACGAATGTTCTGTCCGGGTCGACCCGGCTCACGCTGTCCACACGCCCCAGGATCTCGTTGCGGAAGACCCAGCGGCCCACGAAGTAGTTCGACAGGAGCGCGCCCAGGAAGACGCCGACGCACACCACGATCGTGAGCACCTGGTTGAGCCGCGTGCTCGCCGCGGTCGCGACGGAGCTGAGCACAAGGATCGCCAGCACGAGGCTGAAGCACGCGGTAAGGACCTGCGGCTTGACGTCGTGCAGCAACCCCTGCACTTCCCACTTCTCGTTGAAGATCAGCGTCCCGACCCACCCCGCGAGCATCAGCGGCAGCATCAGGAGCAGCGACGTCTGCGGGAAGCTCCACCCGTAGTAGTAATTGCACCACGCCCCCACCAGCAGCGAGACGCCGACGCCGCCGAGCCCGAAGACAATGACGGGCATGTCCACCTCGTCGGCCGCCGTGGACATCACGCCGTGGCGCAGCGCCATCATCAGGAAAACCATCATGATCACGCAGGAGATGAGCGTCACGCCGGCGACGCCCAGGTACTTGCCGATGATGAGACTCACCCGGCTGACGGGCTTGGAGACGATCGTCAGGACCGTCTTGTTCTCGATCTCACGGCTGATCACGGCCGTCGCCGCCAGGCCGGCCAGAATCGTGCCCACGACGAAGATTGTTGAGAGACCAATATCAAAGAGGAGCTTGTCGTCGGCCGTGACCTCGCTCGTCTCCATCGTCGAGTATCCGAGGCTGTAGCCCGTGTTCCAGGTGTTGAGAATCTGGAGAATCCCCGACAGGAGCACCAGCGCGAGGACGACCGGCTGTCGCACCGCTTCGGTGAACGTGGTTCGGGCGATGGCGAGGGTTGCGGCGTTGAACATGCGGCGTGGTCGCGGGCGCGTCGGACGTACGGCCTGGACGGGGCACGGTTCATGAACAATAGCGGCGACCGGATGAACCGGCGCTCACCGGCTGCGTAGGAAAGGTCCCGTCAGCCCCCGCGCGGGGAGTGCGCACTTTCTGCGGGGCAAACGGTGTGCCGGTGTTGACGGAAGTTCGCGCTTCCGGTCGACCCGGGACGTACGATCGTGCCCTCCGGCGGGGGCCGGTCGCCCTTCGATGGCCGGAATTGCAGACGATTCATCTATGCGAGCAGACGCATTCACGTTCCGTAGGGCCGCCGGCGTGTGCCTGATGGGGATGGTCGTCCAGACCGTCTTCGCCCTCGCGCTGGTCATTTTCGCGGTACTTTCCAAGCGAGACGGGTTCGACCACTCGGCCCTCGGGGTCGGCGTCTTCGCCGGGCTCGGGGCGCTGATCTGGCTCGCGCTCGCGATCGTCTTCGACCAGCACCGGCGTGAGCGCATCGAGTCCATCGAGGCCGCGACGCTGGCGGAGGCGGGCGGCGTTTCGACCAGCGTCTTCCAGACCTCGGAGGAGCTGCGCCCCGCGGCCCGGCGCCTCGCGGGCCTGCACAAGTACTTCGTTCCGATCGTGAGCCTCGTCGTCGCGGGCGTCTTGGGCGGCCTGGGCGCGTACCTGATCTGGCACTTCCGCGACCTCATGAAGGGCACGGCGACCGGGTTCGCCGCGCCGGCCGAGTGGGTCTCGTACGCCGGGCTCATCATGGGCGCGGTGATCGCCGCGCTCGGGTTTGTGCTCGCCCGCTACACCGCGGGCATGGCCAAGCAGCCCGCGTGGGAGAACCTGCGCGGCGGCTCGGCCTTCGCCGCCGGCACCGCGGTCCTGGCGCTGCTCCTCGCCGTCGGCCACGGCACGCAGCTGTGGCGGTCGGACATCGTTCTGCGCTACCTGCCGTACGTCGTGGGCGGCTTCCTGCTGCTGATCGGCGCCGAGGTCCTGCTCAACTTCGTGATGGGCGCGTACCGCCCTCGCCGGCCCGGCGAGATCCCGCGCGCCGCGTTCGACTCGCGCCTGCTGTCGTTCGTCGCGGCCCCCGACCGCATCGCGCAGTCGATCAGCGACGCGATCAACTACCAGCTGGGCTTCGACGTCACCGGCGGGTGGTTCTACAAGCTGCTGAGCAAGATGGTCGCGCCGCTCGCGCTCGCGGGCGTCGCGATCGTGTGGCTCCTGTCCTGCATCGCCGTGGTGGGGCCGCACGAGCGCGCGATGGTCCTGCGCTTCGGCAGGCCCGTGGGCGGCGAGCTCGGGCCCGGCCACCACTTCAAGATGCCGTGGCCGATCGACACCGTCTACGTCCCGGAGTACTTCGAGAAGGACTCGCAGGGGCGCGACCTCGTCGCCGGCCGCACCGTCACCGGCCTGCGCATGACCGAGCTGGGCACGCGCGCGACGGCGAGCAACGAGCCCATCCTCTGGACCAACGACCACCCGGGCGAGGAAGTGAACCAGTACGTCCGCGCCCGCGCGGAGGAGATCGCCCCCGCGCCGGCTGAAGGGGCCGCCCGGCCCGGCTCCGAGCCGGCCGCGCTCCGCAAGGACGAGCTCGTCGACCTCGCGATCGTCTCCCTCGAGCTGCCGCTCCACTACGTCGTGAGCGACGTGTCCAGGTTCGACCGCCTCGCGGCCCCGCCGCAGCGCGAGCCGCTGCTGCGCGCCGTCGCGAAGCGGGAGATCACGCGCTATCTGCGGTCCGTCAACCTCGACCAGGTGCTGGGCAAGGGCAGGCGCGAGGTCGGCGAGGCGCTGCGCCAGCGCGTCCAGACCGCCTTCGACACGCTCAACGGCGAGGGCGCCGGCGTGCGCGTCGTCTACCTCGGCATCGCCGGCGCGCACCCGCCCAAGGACACCGCCAAGAGCTTCGAGATCGTCGTGCAGGCCGACCAGCGCAAGCAGGCGAACCTGCAGGCCGCGGAGGCCGACAAGATCGTCTCGCTCACGCAGTCGGTCGGGGACGTCCGGCTGGCGGACGAGATCGTCCGGGAGCTCGACGAGCTCGAGGCCGTGCGCACGCGGGGCGCCGACGACGCGCAGATCGCGGCGCAGGAGTTCGCGGTGCAGGGGCTGATCGAGCGGGCCGGCGGCACGTCGGCGGACACGCTCGCGAGGGCGCGGGCCGAGCGCTGGGCGACGCACATGAGCGTGCGGGGCCGCGCCGCGCGCTACCTGGGGCAGCTGGCCCTCTACGAGGCGGCGCCGACCGTCTTCCTCACCAACCAGTACTTCGACGCGATGCGGCACCTCACGACCGACGCGCGTCTCATCATCGTCGGCGACCGCGGCTCGACGCGGTACGACGTGGACCTGACGGACAAGGAATTGAACAGCAACGTGTTCGGCACCGAGCGCGACGACCCCGAGGCGAGGTAAGACCGCCGCGCCCGCGCGGCCACTGGAGACCCTGAACGTGCAGAAGATGATCCGGTTCATCCTGGCGGCCATCGTGGTCGCCCTCCTGCTCGCGTACATGGCGACGTACACCGTGCGCTTCACCGAGGCCGCGGTGCTCACGACCTTCGGCCGCGCCGGCGACGGGAGCGTCAAGCGCGACGCGGGCCTCTACTTCAAGATGCCCTACCCGATCCAGAGCGTGACGACGTACGACACGCGCACGCGCCTGCTCGAGCTCAAGATCGAGACGCAGCAGACGGCCGACAACCGCCAGGTCGCCGTCGAGGCCTTCTGCATGTGGCGCGTGAGCGACCCGCTCAAGTTCTTCCAGACCTTCGTGAGCGCGGGCGAGCAGAGCGAGGCGCAGTACCGCCGGGCCGAGGACGCCCTCCGGGCAAACCTCCGCTCCGCGGCCGGCGTCGTCAGCAACTACACGATGAACGACCTGCTCACGACCAGCGCGGGCCAGTCGCGCCTCCCGGAGCTCGAGCAGCGCATGCTCCAGGCCTTCCGCGCCGGCTCCGACCAGGAGGGCACCCGCCTCGACGACTACGGCATCACCGCCGTCGAGGTCGGCATCACCCGCGTGCTGCTCCCCGAGGAAGTGACCAAGGCCGTCTTCGACCGCATGAAGTCCGGGCGCGAGCGCCTCGCCAAGGAGATCGAGAGCCAGGGCATGAGCCAGGCGCAGGCCATCCGGGAGAAGGCCAAGGCCGACGCCAAGCGCATCAACGCTTTCGCCGAGCGGCTCGCGCAGGAGATCCGCCAGCGCGGCGACCTCGAGGCCGCGCCGTACCTCAAGACGATGGACCAGAACCCGCAGCTCGCGTCCTACCTGATCGCGCTGGACTTCATCCGCGAGATGGACCCGCGCTCCACGACGCTCGTGCTGCCCAGCTCGCTCCCGGGCCTGGACCTCCTGATGCCCGACGCGCTCGCGAACCTCAAGCCGGGCGAGATCCCGCAGATCACCCCCGGTGCGCTCCTCGAGCGTGTCGCGCAGCCGCAGGCGGCGCCCGCCTCGCGCCCGGCGCCCGGGGGCCGGCCCCGCGGTGACGCCGGCATGATCGGCCCGGACCGCGCCGCCGCCGCGGCGGAGGGAACGAAGTGACCAAGGCCCCGCTCCGAGCCCCCGACGGGCACGACCACGCGCACGCCGAGTTCACGCCGCGGGGCGAGAGCACGGGCGCCGCGCAGGCCGGCGCGATGCTCGACCCCGCGAACCAGTCGCTCGCGGACGCGCTCAACATCCTGCTGAAGATCCTCTACGCGGGCGTCGCGCTCCTCGCGATCGCGTACGTCTTCAGCGGCATGACGCGCGTGAACGAGGGCGAGCGCGGCATCCGCCTGCTGTTCGGGCGCAAGGTCCAGACCGACCTCGAGCCCGGGCTGCGATGGGGGCCGCCCTACCCCTTCGGCGAGGTGCTCCGCGTGCCGACGCAGGGGGTCGAGACGCTCGAGCTCGACCGCGAGTTCTGGGTCAGGACGCCCCCGACGGAGCCGGGCAAGCCCGCCCCGACGCTCGACCAGATGCAGGCAGGCGCGTCCAACTCCCTCAAGCCCGAGCACGAGTCCGGCTCGATCGTGACCGGCGACGGCAACCTCGTCCACGCGAAGTGGTCGGTGCAGTTCCGCCGCTCCGACATCGCCAACTACGCCCAGAACACCCGGCGCGAGCAGGAGGGCCTGATGGTCCGCATGGCCGCGCGGAGGGGGGTCGTCCGCGCGTGCTCCGAGGCGCCGATCGAGGCCCTCCTCCGCCAGAGCCCCGGCCAGACCAACTCGGTCGCGGTCCGCGCCCGCGACGTCGCGCAGCAGACGCTCGACGCCGCGAACGCCGGAATCGAGATCACGCAGCTCACCATGACCGAGGTCACGCCGCCCCTGTGGGTCCGCAAGGACTTCGACAAGGTGCAGACCTCGACCACGCAGTCGCAGAAGGCGCTCGAGACCGCGCAGACGGACCGGACGACGACCCTCAACGGCGCCGCGGGGGACCTGGCGGGCTGGCTCATCGAGCGCATCGACGAGTACGAGCTCGCGCTCGCGCAGAACGACCAGCCGCGGGCGGACGCGGTCCTCGCGTCGATCAACCGGGGCCTGCTCGGCGAGCCGGTGGACACCGGTGGCGTGCCGCGCCGCGTCTCCGGGGACGTGACCCGGGTCGTGAGCGAGGCGCAGGCGTACCGCAGCGAGTCCGTCTCCCGCGCCAAGCGCGAGGCGTCCCGCTTCGCGGCGAAGCTGGAGCAGTTCAGCAGCAACCCGCTCGTGATGGTGACGCAGGAGTGGTCCACCCACGTGGGGCCGTTCGTCAACCAGCCCACGGTCCAGAAGATGATGCTGCCCCCGACCGCGTCCGGGGACGCCCTGGTCCTCGCCCTCAACCGCGACCCCTTCTCGCTCCGCGAGATGGAGCGCGCGATGAAGGAGCGCCAGGCGCGCAGGGCCATGATCGAGCAGGCGCGCCGCCAGCAGGAACGCAGGTACGAGTCGACGACGCCGACCGAGTACAACGCCGACCCGTGACGCCGGCGGGGCGGGCGCCCCCGACGCACCCGATGGAGAACGGAATGTCCCAGGCGACCGCACAGCCCGCCAGCACCGCCCGCGGCGCCGACCGCGACAGCGTCGTGGTCTGCCAGGCGCTCACCAAGACCTTCAAGGACTTCTGGATGCGCGACTACGCCCGCGCGGTCCAGAACCTCACCTTCGAGATCCACAAGCACGAGATCTTCGGCCTGCTCGGCCCCAACGGCAGCGGCAAGAGCACGACGATCAAGATGATCCTCGGCCTGCTCCGGCAGACCAGCGGGCGCATCAGCGTCTTCGGCAAGCTCCCCGCCGACGTCTCGATCAAGAAGCGCATCGGCTACCTGCCCGAGGAGAGCTACCTCTACGGGTTCCTCAACGCGCACGAGACGCTCGACTACTACGGCAAGCTCTTCGAGCTCGATCACAAGGTCCGCCGGCGGCGCATCGACGAGCTCCTCGACATGCTCGGCCTCGTCGGCGCGCAGCACCGGCCCGTGCGCGAGTACAGCAAGGGCATGCAGCGCCGCATCGGCATCGCCCAGGCCCTCATCAACGACCCGGACTTCCTGATCCTCGACGAGCCGACCACGGGCCTCGACCCGCTCGGCACACGCCAGATCAAGGACCTCATCCTCGAGCTCGGCCGCCGCGGCAAGACCATCCTGCTCTCCAGCCACCTCCTCGCCGACGTCGAGGACTGCGTCGACCGTCTGATCATCCTCTACGGCGGCCAGAAGCGCGCCGAGGGCACGTGCGACGAGCTCCTCGAGACGCAGGACCGCACGACCATCGAGACCGACGCGCTGGACGAAGCCACGATCGCCGAGATCGACCGCGTCGTGCGCGCCCGCTCCGGCGGCGAGCGCAGCGTGCGCCGCGTGGCCAAGCCGCGCCAGTCGCTCGAGGCGCTCTTCCTCGACATCGTGGACAGGGCGCGCGCGGAGAACATCGCCACCAGCGGCGCACAGCCGGCGGGGCAGACCGCCTCATTCCTCCGCGCTCAGGAAGGAGAGGATCTCATCGCGAGCCTCACACGCGAGGACGAGGCGCCCGGGCAGGCGCCCGCCGCGCCCCAGACGCCCGCCCCCGCCGACAACGAGGTCATCTCCACGCTCCTGCAGGATGCCGCGCCGCCGCCGGGGCCGGCCCGCGCCGACGAGCCCGCGCGCGGCGCGCACCCCGCCCCCCGCCAGGAGCAGGTCGACGCGTCGGTGATCGATTCGCTCCTCGGCGGCGACAAGCAGGGGGGCAAGGGCGCGTGATCTCGCGGTGGTGGTCCAAGCTCTCCGTGTGGCAGACGCTCCCGGCGTTCAAGATCGGAGCGACGATCGCCGTCGCGCTCGCCGCGGCGTTCTTCCTGCTGACGTACAGCGTCGCGAACGCGAAGGCGCGCTCGCAGGCTCTCTCCGCGCTCGGCCCGGCGGAAGCCGCGCCGGCGCAGCCCGCGGAAGGCGCCGACGCTAAGGCCGATCAGCCGCGTCCGGTCGAGGTGATCGACGCCAGTCGGCGCGTCTTCGAGAACCTCGTGCGGTCCCAGTACAGCATCGCGGGCGTCGCGATCGGCACGCTCGTGGTCTCGTCGTTCGCGGTCGGCGCGATCTGGCTGAACGTCGGGCTGGGCGCCGTGACGCTCGGCCTCTGCTGCGCGCTGGCGCTCGGGCTCGTGAAGCTCGTCGACGTTTCGTTCGGCACGCACTGGTTCAGGACGGCGGCGCCCATCTTCATCGGCCTCGCGGCCCTCACCGCCTCCTTCGTCGCCGTGCTGCGGTTGCTCCACATGGTGCTGTCGGCCGGCAACCCCGTCACCGGCATCGCCCGCAACGTGCTCACCGAGGCGGTGCGGATGCGCGTCTGGCTCATCTTCATCCTCTTCCTCATCTTCGGTCTGGCCGCCCTGCCCCTCACGCTCGAGGACGACCAGCCCCTCCGCTACCGCGTCCAGAGCTTCCTCCAGTTCGCGACCGGCGGGGCCTTCTGGGTCATCGCCCTCCTCGTCGTCGTCTTCAGCGTCGCGACGGTCGCATTCGAGCAGCGCAGCAAGGTGATCTGGCAGACCGCGACCAAGCCCGTCGCGGCGTGGCAGTACGTGCTGGGGAAGTGGCTGGGCCTCGCCGCGCTGTCGTTCGCGCTCCTGAGCGTGACCGCGAGCGGCATCTTTCTGTTCACCGAGTACCTCCGCCGCCAGCCCGCGATCGGCGAGAAGGCCGCGTTCACCGTGGAGGGCGCCGCGGAGGAGCTGATCACCGAAGACCGCTTCCTCCTCGAGACGAGGGTGCTCACCGCCCGCGAGACGAAGCTCCCCGACCTGCCGCAGATCAACCCGGAGGGGCTCGAGGGGGAGATCCGCCAGCGCGTCGAGGCGGAGTTCCAGCGCGTCAAGACGTTCGGCACGACGCCGGAAGAGGAGCGCGACCTCCGCCTGAAGCTCGAGACCGACGTCCGCAGGGGCCTCCTCAAGAGCGTGCTCGATTCCTACCGCGTGATCGGGCCCGGCGAAGCGCGCGAGTTCGTCTTCTCCGGCCTCCAGAAGGCGCGCGACGGCGACCACCCGCTCATCCTCGAGTACAGCTTCGAGGCCGGGTCGAGCATGCCCGACCAGACCCACGGCGTCACGGTGTTCTTCCCCAATACCCGGGCGGTCAAGGCCGACCGCGTGCCCCTCAAGCAGACGCTCACGCTCCAGCTCCTGCCGGACGCGATCGACGGCAACGGCGACCTGCGCGTGCAGTTCGCCAACCTCGACATGCGCAACCAGCAGACGGACGGCCTGCCCCTCGTCATCCCATCCGAGAACGGCCTCCGGCTCTCGTACTCCACGAGTTCGTTCACCGCCAACTTCTTCCGGCTGATGTTCGTGCTCTGGATCAAGCTGCTGTTCCTCGCCATGGTCGGCGTCGTCTGCGCCACGTTCCTCAGCTTCTCCGTCGCCCTCCTCGTCGCGATGACCGTCTTCTGGGCCGCCGAGTCGGCCCGATTCCTCCTGAAGGCGGTCGAGAACTTCGAGACCCAGAGCATCGAGGGGAAGACCCTCTGGTTCAACGTCGCCATCGCCAACGTGGGGAACATCGTGGGGCGGATCTTCTCCACCTACGCGGACCTCAAGCCGACTACGCGCCTCGTCGAGGGGCAGATCCTCGCGTGGGGCTCGCTCGTCAACGGCGTTTTCGTGCTGACGCTCTGGACGCTCGTCCTCTTCGGCGTCGGCGTGCTGATTTTCAGGCGGCGCGAACTCGCCACCTACTCCGGCCACTAGGATTTTTATGACGCGGGACAGCAAGGTCCAACTCGTGGCCGGTGCGGTGCTGGTGCTGTGCCTCGCCGCGGCGACGGCGCTCTCGGTGCAGCTCAGCTCCATCGCCGGGAGGGCGCGCCTCTCCTACGCCGACCGCGCCGAGGACGGGGACCGGTGGGAGGTGTCGCTGGGCATCGCGCTGGGCGCGTTCCGCGGCGTCTTCGTCAACACGCTCTGGATGCGCGCCAACGACAAGAAGGAGGAGGGCAAGTTCTACGAGTCCGTCGAGCTCGCGAAGGCGATCACGCGCCTCCAGCCCCGCTTCCCGCGCGTCTGGGTCTTCCACGCCTGGAACCTCGCGTACAACATCTCCGTCGAGACCCACACCCGCGAGGAGCGCTGGAACTGGGTGAACCAGGGCATCGCGCTGCTGCGCGACCAGGCGATCCCCGCCAATCCCGACGACCTCCTGATCCACAAGGAGCTCGCGTGGATCTTCGCCCACAAGATCCAGGGCTACACCGACGACGCCAACCCGTACTACAAGCGCATGCTCGCCCGCGAGTGGACGATCGTGCTCGGCGCCCCGCCCGCCCGCTCGCCCGAGGACCGCGACCGCGACAAGGCCATCGAGAAGTACGCCGTGTGGCTCCAGGGATTCGCCGACGCGCCCGCGACCCTCGACGAGGCGGAGGCCGCGCAGCCCGGCGTCAAGGCGCTCCTCGCCCGAATCCGCGCGGACGTGGACGACTTCGACCTCGACTCGCGTGACGGGCGCTTCGAGCTCCTCCGGCGCATCACGATCGTCGACGAGTTCGTGAAGTCCTCTCGCCGGTTCTACTTCGACAAGGTCTCCGGCCCCAAGACCAAGGCGCTGACCGCGCTGCGGACCGACCCGGCCAACGCCGCGGCGTGGGACGCCCTCGTCCGCCACCTGCGGCGGCGCGTCCTCGTCGAGGACTACCACATGGAGCCGGACCGGATGATCCGGTACACGCGCAAGTACGGCCCCATCGACTGGCGGCACGGCGCGGCGCACAGCCTGTACTGGGCCGCGCGGGGCGTCGAGCGCTCCCTCACCACCGTCACACGCCGCACCGAGGGCGATTACGACTTCATCAACACCGACCGCGTCGTCGCCCAGTCCGTGCAGCAGCTCTTCCGCACCGGCGAGCTCTACTTCGACTTCCGCGCGATGGAGTCGGGCCTCTACACGCTCTGGCAGGGCGTCAACAACCCGCACTTCGTGCAGGCCTACGGCGACATCCTCGACGAGCTCCGCAAGCGAGGCGGCGTCTACGACGCCCAGACCCGCGAACGCGGCTTCAGCCCCCTCTCCGACGCCTACCAGAACTTCCTCATCGACGTCACGCTCTTCTTCTACCGGCGGGGACAGATCGACGAGGCGGAGAAGTGGCTCGAGAAGCTCCGCACCTTCGACGACATGAACCTCACCGACCCCACCCGCTACAAGCGCTTCGCGGACGTGCGGGACTTCGTCGCGGAGGAGGGCGCGACCCGCGCCACCGTGCCGGACTTCATGATCAACCAGGTCTCCGCGAGCCTGATGGGCGCCTACGTCTCGGGGCTGCTGGGCCAGGACCCCGACCTCTTCCTCAGCCAGTTCAACTACGCCCGCCAGTTCCACGCCTACTACTTCCAGAAGCAGAACCGGCAGACGGCCGTGAACACCGAGATGGGCCGCATGGCACAGCTCGACCCGGACTTCGAGTTCGTCGCCGGTATGCTCTACACGACGTTCATGCAGGGGCTGGGCCTCGAGGACCTCGAGACGGCCTACACGCGCTCGCCCAGCGGGCTGCGCGTCTGGGTCTACGACGACCTCGTGACCGCCTACAAGGAAGTGCTCGACAAGGAAGCCGCCGAGGGCGGCCGACCCTTCGACATCGTGTTCCCCAAGCCCGACGGCCTCGAGCAGCACCGGGCGTATCTGGAAGAGAAGTTCCGCGACCTGTCGAAGGGCCCGTCGGAACTGCAGCGCAAGTGAGGGACCGAAGACGCACCGCTGAGACGCAGAGAACGCAGAGAAGAGGAACGACAAGATTGAAGCCGTGCGCCCGTGCGCGGTCTTCGGATCATGCAGTCTTTTTCTCATCTTTCTCTGCGCCGCCGTGAAGAATCTCTTCTTCAGTCGTGCCGCAGCGCCACGATCGGGTCCTGCGCCGCGGCACGCCGCGCCGGGTAAATCCCGAAGACCAGGCCCGTCAGCACCGCGACGCAGAAGCTCAGGAGGACCGAGCCCAGCGTGACGTGCGTGGGCAGCTCCGAGTCGGCGTTGAAGAGGTGACCGATGTACGGCAGGCGGGGCAGCTTGTCGACGCCCCAGTCCACCAGCACCGAGAGGCCCACGCCCAGCAGCACGCCGATGATCCCGCCGCTCGTGGAGAGCACGCTCGTCTCGACGAGGAACTGGTGCAGGATGTTCCGTCGCGTCGCGCCCAGCGCCCGCCGGATCCCGATCTCGCGCGTGCGTTCCGTCACGCTCGCGAGCATGATGTTCATGATGCCGATGCCGCCCACCAGCAGCGCGATGCCCGCGATCGATCCGAAGACCAGCTTGTACATGAGCGCCTGACGCCTGGCGTTCTCGAGCAGCTCGTACGGCACGTACATGCTGACGTCGGTCATGCCCGCGCGACGCACCTCCAGCACGCGCCGCAGGCGGTCGGCGGTGAGGAGCACGTCGTCGCGCGTCCGGCAGGAGAGATAGACCTCGGAGATCTGCACCTCCTGGTTCTCGAAGGACCCGCTGGTGCGCCGCCGCACCTGGTCGCCGAACGTCTCGCTCGCCGTGGACATCGGCACGTGCACATCCAGATTCAGGTCACGCCCCACGAGCGCCGCGCCCGCGCCCCCCGCGAAGCCCACCGGCCGCAGCACGCCGATCACCGTGAAGACCTTGCGGTCGATGCGCAGCGTCTGGCCCACCGGGTCCTCGAGCGGGAAGAAGTTCTCGGAGACCCGCGCCCCGATCACGCACACGAGGGCCTTCTGGTCCATGTCCGGCTGCGTCAGGTACCGGCCGCGCTCGACCTTCAGGTTCGCGACGCTGAGGAGCTCCGGCGTCGTGCCGAAGGCCTGGCTCGTCGTGCGGCGCTCGTTGCGCAGCACGTCGCTGCCGATCGCCTTCACCGGCACGATGTGCTCGGCGTCGGGGAACTGCGCGCGGATGTTCTCGAAGTCCAGGCGCGTGATCCCGAACCGGCTGATCCACTGCCGCTGGTTGCCCTGCGCGTTCCCCGGTCCCTGGTCCTCGGGCGGCTTCTGCGAGCGCACGATGATGTTGCGCGCGCCCAGGGCCTCGATCGCCGCGAGCGCGGCGCGCTTGCTCCCCTCGCCGAGGCTGCTCATGACGATCACCGAGGCGACGCCGAGGATGATGCCCAGCGCCGTCAGGGCGGAGCGGAGGAAGTGCAGGCGGAGGTTCGTGAGCCCCAGCCGGATCGTTTCGAGAAGAAATCGCATAGGTCGTGTGGCCGGCTTGCCCGGCGTTCTCGCGCCGGCTTCACTTCCGCGTCGAAATGGTACGGATGATCGGCGTGGGGGCTACACACTCCCCCTCGGTCTGTCGATAACACGGTGCAACATGGACGGCGGACACCAGCCCGGCACAACGCGCTACCCGAAGGTCGAGGTGCGCGCCGAGCACGAGGAAGAGCACGGCTGGCGCTACGAGATCGCGGTGGACGGCGGCCGCACCGGGGTGGCCGTCGTCACGATGACGCTCGGCTGGCGCGACCACGACTACTGGAGCGGCGGATCGACACCCCCCTCCCGCGTCGCGCAGGCGCTCGTTGAGTACGTCCTGATGCACCGCGCCGTCGGGCTGATCCCATCGGTCTTCGACGCCGGCCGCGTCCGCCGCTGGTACCCCCGCGTGGATGCCGATCTGCGCTCCACGCTCTGACGGTCGCCCGCCCCACCGGGTGGATTGTCGGCGAGCCTGCCACTTCGGCAGAGCCCGCCCGTGCGTGTGACACCGAACCCGAGCGCCGCGCGACGCGACCCGGCGGGATCACGCCCGCCCCCCGCCCCGCACCCCCGGCGGCCGACCCGTCATCTGGCACTCCGCTTGCCACACCCTCTCCACGGCGCGGTCTTGACGCGCCGCGAACCCGCATAAACACCAAACTTTGAGAGTGGAGCGAAGACCATGGCGAAGGAACTCGTGTTCGACGTTGACGCCCGTCAGTCCCTGTTGGCCGGTGTTGAGAAGCTGGCCCGGGCCGTGAAAGCCACCCTCGGCCCCCGCGGCCGGATGGCGGTGCTCGACAAGTCGTGGGGCGGCCCCACGGTCACCAAGGATGGTGTCAGCGTCGCCGAGGAAGTCGAGCTCTCCAACAAGGCGGAGAACATGGGCGCCAAGCTCGTGAAGGAAGCCGCCAGCAAGACCAGCGACGAAGCCGGCGACGGCACCACGACCGCGACCGTCTTGGCCGAGGCGCTCTTCCGCGAGGGCCTCCGACACATCGCCTCGGGCGTCGACGCGAACGCGCTCATCCGCGGCATGAAGATGGCCGTCGAGACCGCGGCGAAAGAGATCGACAGGCTCTCGACCCCCGTCAAGGGCAAGGCCGACATCCAGAACGTCGCGACGATCAGCGCCAACAACGACGCCGAGGTCGGCAAAATCATGTCCGACGCCTTCGAGAAGGTCGGCAAGGACGGGGTCATCACCGTCGAGGAAGGCAAGAACATCGACACGGTCGTCGACGTGGTCGAGGGCATGCAGTTCGACCGCGGCTTCCTCTCGCCGAACTTCGTGACCGACGTGGACAACATGAAGGTGGTGCTCGACAAGTGCCTCGTGCTCGTCCACGAGGACAAGATCGAGAGCATCGGCAAGCTCGTGCCGCTCCTCGAGAAGGTGATGGCCAGCAAGAAGCCGCTCCTCATCATCGCCGAGGACGTCTCGGGCGAAGCGCTCGCGACGCTCGTCATCAACAAGCTGCGCGGCACGCTCAACGTCTGCGCCGTGAAGGCCCCCGGCTACGGGGACCGCCGCAAGGCGATGCTCGAGGACATCGCCGTGCTCACCGGCGCGACCGCGATCATGAAGGACCTGGGCATCGACCTCGAGCAGGTCGAGATCGGCCAGCTCGGCATGGCCAAGAAGATCGAGGTCGATCAGGAGAACACCACGATCATCGAGGGCGCGGGCGAGAACAAGGCGATCCAGGAGCGCATCAAGCAGATCCGCGCCGAGATCGAGCACGCCACCAGCGACTACGACCGCGAGAAGCTCCAGGAGCGCCTCGCCAAGCTCGCCGGCGGCGTCGCCGTCGTCAAGGTCGGCGCCGCGAGCGAGGCCGAGCTCAAGGAGAAGAAGGCACGCATCGAGGACGCGCTGCACGCCACGCGCGCCGCGGTCGCCGAGGGCATCGTCCCCGGCGGCGGCGTCTCGTTCATCCGCGCCCGCAGGGCGCTCGAGGCGATGAAGGAGTACAAGGCCGTCTTCGGCAAGGGCGAGGACAAGACCAGCGAGGACGTCGGCCGCGCCGCGTTCGACGTCGCCGCGGGCGTGCGCACGGTGCACACGGCCCTCGCCGTGCCGCTCGCGACGATCGCGGACAACGCCGGCGCCAAGGGCACCGTCGTGGTGAGCAAGGTCGCGGAGGGCAAGGGCAACTTCGGCTACAACGCCCTCAGCGAGGAGTACGGCGACCTCGTCTCGATGGGCGTCATCACGCCCGCGAAGGTCGACCGCCTCGCGCTGCAGAACGCGGCGAGCGTCGCGACGGTCCTCCTCGCGGCGGACTGCATCATCACCACGAAGCCCGAGCCCAAGGAGCCCGCCGGCAAGGGCGGCGGCATGGGCGGGATGGGCGGCATGGGCGGGGGCATGGGCGGGATGGGCGGGATGGGGTTCTAACACACCGACCCGTGGTGTCAGGAAGGAGCCGAGTTATGCCAAAGGGATCAGACCTCCGCAACAAGATGGGCCTCGGGAGCGCGGGGGGAGCAAACCCGTTCGCGCCGCCGCCGTCCATCAGCCTCACGCCGCCGGCGAAGGCCGACGTGCCCGAGGATCAGGGGCACTCGCAGAAACCCGGCGGCCCGGACCGCGGGCACAACCTCGCGAACAAGGCCGCGAAGGCCAAGGGCGGCGCCGGCGGCTCCGCCGGGCGGCCGAAGGTGTAATGACAGAAGCACGACGACCGCGATGTCACCGAACGCCGCCATCTCCGAAGCCGTCAAGCGCATCGTCGAGGGCTTCAATCCCCAGCGAGTGATCTTGTTCGGTTCGCGTGCGCGGGGCGATGCGCGTGAGCGCAGCGACATCGACCTGCTCGTGCTCGTTGACGACGGTGTCGACGTGTGGAGCGTGACGACCGCGATCTACGGGAAAACCCGCGGCATCAACACACCCATCGACGTGGTTGTCATGAACATCGGCTACTTCGAGGACTACAAGGACTTGATCGGCACGGTCGCTCGCCCCGCGAGCCGCGAAGGGAGGGTGCTGTATCAGCGGGCGGCCTGACAAGCTCATCGCGTTGGTGCGGGCGTGGCTTGTCCGCGCCGAGGGCGACTTGGCCCTCGCGCGTCATGCGCGCGCGATCCGCGCGACGATCGTTGCCGAGGGAGGGCCGCGCGTTCCATGATCGAGCGAGCGCTGGACATCCTCCGCAACCTCGACACCTACCTCGCGAGCTTCACGAGCGAGCACGGGGTGTGGGTCTACGCGCTCCTCTTCGCCATCATCTTCGCGGAGACCGGCCTTGTCGTCCTGCCCTTCCTCCCCGGAGACTCGCTCCTCTTCACCGTGGGCGCGCTCGCGGCGAGGGAGGACACGGGCATCAACGTCTGGACGGCGAGCGCCCTGCTCACCGTCGCGGCGATCCTCGGCGACTTCGTGAACTATCACGCGGGGAAGGTCATCGGCCCGCGCGTCTTCTGCAAGGGCGTCGACTGCCCGACGGACAAGCCGACCCTGTTGGAGCGAATGCTCAACAGAAAGCACCTGGACCGCACGCACACCTTCTTCGAGAAGTACGGCGGCAAGGCGGTGGTGCTCGGGCGCTTCGTCCCGATCGTTCGGACGTTCGTGCCCTTCGTGGCGGGAGCGGGCGCGATGTCCTACGGCAGGTTCGTCTGGTACAACGCCTTCGGCGCGGTGCTGTGGATCGGCATCTGCGTCGCGGCGGGGTACTTCTTCGGGAACATCCCCGCCGTCAAGAAGAACTTCGAGGCGGTGGTCGTGGGGATCATCGTCGTGTCGGTCCTGCCGATCGGGATCGAATTCGTGTTGGCGAAGCGCCGGGCCAAGCGGGCGGTCCCGGCGCCGAGCGGTGTGTGAGGTCCGCCCTGCGACGAAGTGTTCACCCGCCCCGTGGGGCGGCGTTTGAAGGAGTGAGCTATGGCCGTCAAACCCCTTGAGGATCGCGTGCTCGTCAAGCCCATGGACCCCGAGACCAAGACCGCATCGGGCCTCTACCTGCCCGAGTCGAGCAAGGAGAAGCCGGTGAAGGGCGAGGTGGTCGCGGTCGGCCCCGGCAAGCGCCTCGAGAACGGCAAGCGCGCGGAGATGGGCGTGCGCATCGGCGACACGGTCGTCTACGGCAAGTACGCCGGCACCGAGGTCGAGATCAAGAACGTCAAGCACCTCATCATGCGCGAGAGCGAGCTTCTCGGCGTCATCCAGAACTAAGAGAATCGCGGAGGCCGCGGAGAGGCCGCGGAGAAACGCGGAGAGAAGCCGGAGGAGAGAGGCATCGACTCCGCGCTTCTCCGGCCCCTCGGCGGCCTCCGCGGTCACGAACGAAGAAGGGACAACGCATGTCGAACAAACAAATCATGTTCTCCGACGCCGCGCTCGTTGAGATGAAGCGCGGCGTCGACCGTCTGGCCGACGCCGTCAAGTGCACGATGGGCCCCTCGGGCCGCCACGTCGTGATCGAGAAGTCGTACGGCGGGCCGCACGTCACCAAGGACGGCGTCAGTGTCAGCAAGGAAGTCTCGCTCCCTGAGCCCTTCCAGGCCATGGGCGCGAAAATGGTCAATGAGGTCGCGAAGAAGACCGCCGACAAGGCCGGCGACGGCACCACCGCCGCGACCGTCCTTGCGCAGGCGATCTTCAGCGAAGGCCTCCGCCACGTCACCGCCGGCGCCAACCCGGTGCTGCTGCAGCGCGGCATCAACGCCGCCGCCGCGGCCGCCAGCGACGCGATCGACGCGATGGCGACCAAGTGCAAGGGCAAGGACGACTACAAGAAGGTCGCGACCGTTTCGGCGAACCACGACGCGCAGGTCGGCGAGCTGATCGCCGAGGCGATCGACCGGGTCGGCGCCAACGGCGTCGTCGAGATCGAGGACGGCAAGGGCGCGACGACGACGCTCGAGTACGTCGAGGGGATGCAGTTCGACAAGGGCTACCTCAGCCCGTACTTCATGACCGACCCCAAGACAGGGGAATGTGTGCTTGAGGATTGCCTGATCCTCTTGTACGAGAAGAAGATCAGCAACCTCGTGGACCTGCTGCCGCTGCTGAACAAGGTGGCGGCGGGCGGGAAGCCGCTGCTCATCGTGGCGGAGGAGGTCGAGAACGAGGCGCTGGCGACGCTGGTGGTCAATCGGCTGCGCGGCGCGTTGCGGATCTGCGCGGTCAAGGCGCCGGGCTTCGGCGACCGCCGCAAGGCCATGATGGGCGACATCGCGGTGCTCACGGGCGGCACGTTCATCAGCGAGGACCTCGGGCGCACGCTCGAGAGCGTCGAGCTCAACGAGCTGGGCCGCGCGAAGAAGATCGTCGTGACGAAGGACGACACGACGATCATCGAAGGCGCGGGGAACAAGAAGGACATCAAGAGCCGCGCGGAGCAGATCAAGGCCCAGCACGACAAGAGCACGAGCGACTACGACCGCGAGAAGCTCATGGAGCGCCTGGCCAAGCTCACGAGCGGCGTCGCGATGGTGCAGGTCGGCGGCGCGACCGAGATCGCGATGAAGGCGACCAAGGATCTCGTGGACGACGCGCTCAAGAGCACGCGGGCCGCGGCGAAGGAGGGGTACGTCCCCGGCGGGGGCGTGGCGCTCCTGCGGACGCAGGAGGCGATCATCGCGGCGCGGAAGAAGGCCAGGGGCGACGACGAGAAGCTCGGCTTCGACATCGTGGCCCGCGCGGTCGAGGCGCCCTGCCGCCAGATCGCGGAGAACGCGGGCTACGACGGGGACGTCGTGGTCGAGAAGGTGAAGGAGCTGAAGGGCAACAACGGCTTCAACGCGGCGACGGGCGACTACGTCGACCTCGTCAAGGCCGGGATCATCGACGCGGCGCTGGTGGCCAAGACGGCGCTGGTGAACGCGGCGAGCGTCGCGGGGCTGATGCTCACGACGGACGTGCTGATCACGGACCTGAAGGACGAGAAGAAGGCGGAGGCGGGAGCCGTGGCTTGAGCCGGGATTCGTGATTCGGCAGTCGCGCGCATAGCAGCGAGGCCGATCGGAATGTAAACCACCAAGCCCTCGGGCGAGAGCCCGGGGGCTTGATTATGACGAGAGGACCAGCCATCCCTTGTCCGGCGTGCGGTGGCGAGACAAAGCGAGCGCCTGCGTGCGAGGCGTGCGGCTGGGTGGAGTACGGTGTCTACGCGTCGGAATCAGAGCCGCGTGATGAATGCCGCGGTCTGAGTCTCACCGAAGCGAGAGCATTGATCGCCCGTTCGTCGCCGAGCACACTTGCGGAGTACTTGTGCGCAAGTGCACCGAAGGCTCGGCGAATGGAAAGGCGGCACGGTGTCTAGTCGGCGCGGTATGAACGATGATGCGGTCCAACCTCTAAGAGACGATGACAAGCCGGTCGCGTACCCGGTGAAGTTGGGACGCGACCGCGCGATCCGTCCGTTCCGCGTCGAGCCCGTGACGGGCAAGACGTACTACCAGTGCGTGTGCTGCGGCGCGTTCACGCTCGATACCGTCGATGAATGCGACATCTGCCCTGAGTGCGGCTGGGGAGACTGGTACGAGTGCCTCGACTCGCCGAATGACGAAGTCCGTCCCAACTACATCAGTCTCGCCGCGGCGCAATCGCTCTGCATGCGATTCGGGGCGGGCGCATGCTCAGAGGCCAACTCCCCGCGACAGGGCGCGGAGCGAATACGGGACATCGAAGCGATGCGGCCGCACCTTCGCGCGGGGCTTCCGACGCGGCGGCAACGCGGTGAGTCGGGCGGCGTTCGTGCTCCGGGCACGCTCGCGGAGGGATGGCCGCGATCTGAACCGTACCTTGGTGAGTGCCTTGTGTGGGTCTTCCACTCGAGCGATGCCAAGACGGTGCATCCATGCGGGGTATGGTCATCCAAAGAAAAGGCGGAGTCGTGGATCCGCGAGGTTGGCGCGAACGGCATTCTCTCCGCGTACGTCCTGGATGAGTCTGCCTATGACTCGTGCGTGCGGCTCGGCACGCTGCGTCTGAGCAAGCCGGAGCGCGCTACGGCAGAATTTCAGCGAGTGTTTACCAGCGCGGTCGATCACGAGCACTACGAGTCCGATGGTCCGCCCAGCGCCGAGTCCCCAGTCCCCAGCACCTGAACCATGCCCACGACCCGCGACTATTACGAGATCCTCGGCATCGACCGCAAGGCGGACGCGGAGGAGATCAAGCGCGCGTACCGCCGTCTGGCGATGAAGCACCACCCGGACCGCAACCAGGGCGACGCCGAGGCGGAGAAGGCGTTTAAGGAGGCCGCGGAGGCGTACGAGGTCCTCTCCGACGAGCAGAAGCGCCAGATCTACGACCAGTACGGGCACGAGGGGCTGCGCGGGCGTGGCGGCCCGGCGGGGCACGACTTCTCGCGGATGGACGTCACGGACATCTTCTCGATGTTCAACGACATCTTCGGCGGCGCGGGCGGCCAGCAGCGGGGGCGGCGGGGCCCGCCCCGCGGCTACGACCTGGAGACAGAGGTCGAGATCGGGCTCGAGGACGTCGCCCGCGGCACCGAGCGCGACGTGGACTTCACGCGCCTGGACGTGTGCATGAAGTGCACGGGCACGGGCGCCAAGCCCGGGAGCAAGCCGCAGAAGTGCTCGGCGTGCGGCGGCCAGGGGCGCGTGCAGCAGCAGGGGCTGGGCGGGATGTTCCGCATGGTGACGACGTGCCCGGCGTGCGCCGGGCGCGGGACCATCGTGCGGGACTTCTGCGAGGGCTGCCGCGGGAAGGGGCGCGTGCCGGGCCGGCGCGTCCTGTCGGTCAAGGTGCCGCCGGGGATCAGCGACGGGCAGGCGATTCGGGTCGCGGGCGAGGGAGAGCCGCCGCCGCCGGAGGTGAGCGCGAGCGGCGAGGGGACGCGCGGCGATCTGCACGTCGTGGTGCGTGTTCGGGAGCACGAGGTCTTCCGGCGCGAGGGGGACCACCTCGTCCTGGAGATGCCGATCAGCTTCACGCAGGCGGCCCTGGGGGCGTCGGTCGAAGTGCCGACCTTCGACGGGGTGTCGAAGCTCGAGATCCCGCGCGCAACGCAGCACGGCGCGGTTTTCCGCGTCCCGGGGAAGGGGCTGCCGAACCTCCGGACGGGGCGCAAGGGGGACCTGGGCGTGGTCGTCAAAATCGAGGTGCCCAAGAAGCTGACGAAGAAGCAGGAGGAGTTGCTGCGCGAGTTCGCGGGCACCGAGGACAAGTCGGTGATGCCCGAGAGCCAGGGCTTCTGGAAGAAGGTCGCGGACTTCCTGAGCGGGGAATAACCCGCGGGCGCGGCCGGCGCTCGCGTGCGCACGGAATGTGGAGGCGGCGATGACGGAAGGAATGAACAACGAAGGGTGCGGCGAGTGCGGGCACGAGGGCGGTGAACCGGGAGCGCGCATCGCGGAGCTGGAAGCGGCGCTGGAGCAGGAGAAGAGCCGCAATCTGCGGCTGATGGCCGACTTCCAGAACTACCAACGCCGCGCGCTGGCGAACGAGGACGTCGCGAAGCAGCAGGGGGCGTCGGGCGTCGTGCAGAGCATCGTCGGGGTGATCGACCACTTCGACCTGGCGCTGGGGCAGGACACCAGCAAGGCGAGCGCGGAGCAGATCGTCGAGGGCGTGCGCGTGATCCGCGAGGAGCTGCTCCGGGCGCTGGCGCGGCACGGCGTGTCGCCCATGTCGCCGGGGCCCAACGACGAGTTCGTGCCGGGCCGGCACGAGGCGATCATGCAACAGGAGGCTCCGGGCGTCGGGAAGGGGCGCGTCGCGGCGACGCTGCAGGCCGGGTACGTGGTGCGCGACGCGTCCGGCGAGCGGGTGATCCGGCCGGCGAAGGTCAGCGTCGCGTCGTGAGCCCGGCGCGCTGAGGGGGACGAACCATGCCGACATATGAGTACCGCTGCAAGTCGTGCGGGCACGAGTTCGAGCAGTTCCAGTCGATGAAGGACGCGGCGCTCAGGAAGTGCCCGTCGTGCAAGAAGCTCGCGCTCGAGCGTTTGATCGGCGCGGGCGCTGCGATCCTCTTCAGGGGCTCGGGGTTCTACCAGACCGACTACCGGAGCGAGTCGTACAAGCAGGCGGCAAAGTCCGACGCGCCGGCGGCGAAGACCGAGAGCGGCGGCGGCGAAAAGCCCGCGAAGGCGGAGACGGCGAAGCCCGCGGCGGAAAAGCCCGTGGGCGAGAAGAAGAAGCCGGCGAAGGCGAAGGCCGTGCCTGCGACGGACTGACGGTCCTCCTGTCGGGGCCGGACAAAATCCCTTGCGTGGCGGCTGAATCCGCGGTACGTTTTGGCCTTCCGCGCCCGCCGCGGAGAGGAGCCCGCCCATGCGCACCGCAGCACGCATCGTCGTTCTTACCGCCGCTCTTCTCACCACCCCGTCGCTCGCCCAGTCGATGACGTACCAGGGCCGGCTCGACAGCGCGGGCGCGCCGGCGAGCGGGCCGCACGACTTCGAGCTGCGGCTCTTCGACGCGGCCGTGGGCGGGGCGCAACTCGGTTCGACGTCCACGATGTCGGGCGTTCAGGTGGAGAACGGGCTGTTCACGCTCACGCCGAGCGTCGGGCCCGGTCTCTTCACGGGCGCGGACCGGTATCTGGAGATCAGTGTGCGCCCCGCCGGGGGCGGCGCGTACACCACGCTCTCGCCGCGGCAGCTTGTCACGCCCGCGCCGCTGGCGTTCCGGTCGCTCAACGAGCGGTGGACGCCGACGGGCTCGACGCTGTCGACGGACCCGGGCGTCACGAACGTCCGCATCAACACGCCGTCGTCGGTCTTCTTCGACAGCGTGCTCACGGTGGGGCGGGCGACCCCGCCGGGCGCGCTCGCGGGGATGTACGTGAACGCGTCGGATGCGGGCTCGATCGCGTACTACGGATGGGCGACCGACAACACGAGCCGGGCCGAGGCGCGCGTCCACGGGGCCGACGGGCGCTTCGAGCTGCGCCTCGGCAGCAACATCCCCGTGCACATCAACGGCGCCGGGCTTGTCGGGCTGGGCGCGGCGCCGGCCGGGACGGCGAGGCTGCAGGTCGCGGGCGCGGCGAGCGCAACGGACTTTCAGTACGCGGCCCCGGTGGTCCGCCGGCTCGTCATACCCGCCGCGGCGTTCGTCCCGTCGAACGGCTCGCTGGCATCGGGTGTCACGTACCTGAACGACCGCGTCGCGATGTCCCTCGCGACCACGGTCGCGGCCCTGACGGCGCCGGTCACGCTGCCCGACGATGCGACGATCACAGGGATCACGGCGTGGGCGTACGACAACTCGGCGCTCGACTTTTCCTTCTCGCTCTTCCGCGCGAACTTCGCGGCCAACGGGGCGACACTGCTCGCTTCCTGGAGCAGCGCGGGCGCGTCGGCGTCCCCGCGTGAGTTCGCGTTCGCCGGGTCCTTGTCCGACGTCGTCAACACGGCGACGTCGCAATACAACGTCTTCGTGACGCATACGGACTGGGAAGGAACGAGCAACACGGCGCTGAAGGCGGTCGTGATCACGTACACCGCGTCGAAGCCGGACTGATCGGCCGTGCGACGGTAAGGGCGGGCCGGGTGTCGTGAACACCGCGGTGGAACCGGGCGCGGGCGGCGTCACCATCTCGCTTTGGTGTATGAGACCTTGATGCCACGGCCGAACCAGTCGGGGAGTTCGTCGGGGCGGAGGAAGTTCACCTCTGACGTACTGTGCATCCCGACATGCATCGGCACAGCGTGGCCTCGAACGACGTGAGGCTCCGCACTCACACAAACAATTCCCGTCGTTTCCCACGTCTGCGCGTCGGGAGCAAACAGCATGCAGCCGGGTCCTTCGCCGGCCTTGTACTCGGGCGATTGAGAGAGCTCGGCCGCGATCGCGGCGCTCACGCTCGGGGATGCTTCAACATTCTTGCAAAGACGGTTGCTGATGCGGATCACGAGGATCGTCGCTTCGTTGGCCCAGATGCCCGCCGCGTGGATGCGATCCAGTCGCCGTTGGCTCACATAGACGCACGTGGGAACGCCGAACGCGAAGCTCGACAGGACAAAGAAAACTGTCCAGAACGCGGTTGATCGGTTCTTGAGCATGATCGTGACGGCATTGTTGCGGGCGCCGAACGGTTCGAGGCGGGCGCGGGACACCGCAAGAATGCCGCATGCGCATCCTCGGGCTGGGCATCGACATCGTCGAGATCGAACGCATCGAGTCGCTCCTCGCGCGGCACGGGGAGCGGTTCCTGGCGCGCGTCTTCACCACCGGCGAGGTCGCGCACAGCGCGGGAGCGCGGGCGCGGGCGCAGCACCTGGCGGCGCGGTTCGCGTGCAAGGAAGCGGTCTTCAAGGCGCTGGGGACGGGCCTCGCGGGGGGCGTGACGTGGCAGGACGTGGAGGTCTCATCGCTGCCGTCGGGCAAGCCGCGGATCGAGCTCTACGGCGGCGCGCGGGAGCTGGCGATCGTGCGGGGTGTGGGGGCGTGGGAGGTGTCGCTGACGCACTCGCGCTCGAACGCGGTGGCGGTCGCGATCGCGGTGGGGGCGTGACGGCGTGCTTGCGAGCTACTTCGACCTGTCGGCCCACCCGAAGGAGACGGGGCTGACGAAGCCGTCCGCGTCGTAGGCGCGGACGCCGAAGTAGAAGTTGTCCTTGCTCATGGGGAGCGTGAGGGTGGTCGCGTCGCCCGCGTCGCGCGCGTGCGTCCAGTCGGGTGACGTCGTCTCGCGCCAGACGACCTCGTAGCCCGCCGCGCCGGGGCTCGGATCCCACGCGAGCGTCGCGTCGGTCGTCAGCTCCTTGGCGAGCATGCGGGCGTTGGCCGGGGGCGCGGGGGCGTTGGCGAGGTGGACGAGCGTCGCGAGGTTGAGCTGCGTGACGCCCTTCAAGTACTCGGCGCTGACGAACTCGGGGACGTCGCCGTAGGGCCTGCCGTCGCGCTCGGTCACGTTCTGGTGCTGGCGCGAGTAATCCTCGGAGCCGACGGTGAAGCGCACCGCGGCGAAACCGGCCTCGTTGAAGGCCGCGTGGTCGCCGCCCCGCAGGAAGCGGTCTTGGCGGAAGACGAGCATCGGGCGCACGGGCGTCGCCTCGCGCCGGGCGATGAAGGCGGCGAAGCGCGCGAGCTGGCGGCTGGGGGAGTCCGATTCCGCCCCTTCGAGGCGGATCTTCGCGAGTTCCTCGGCGCTCGCTTTGCGCGGCATGCCTTCGGAGAAAACGCGGATGACCGACGCGGCGTCCCCGCGTGGCTCGCCGTCGGCGCCGATAAACGGCGGCGAGGGGTCGCCGACGATGTCGTTGTTGAGCACGTGGACGACGCGGTACTTCCCCTCCGCGGCGAGGGTCTTGGCGTGGAAGTGCGCACCGACGAGGCCCTGCTCTTCGCCCGCGGTGCAGAGGAAGACGACGGTGGACTCGAGCGGGTTCGCGGCGACGAGGCGGGCGCACTCGAGGACGACCGCGACGCCCGAGGCGTCGTCGTTCGCGCCGGGCGAGGCGCCGACCGCGTCCATCGCATCGCCGTTGCGGCTGTCGTAGTGGCCGACGACGTAGGAGACGCGGTCCGAGGCGGCGGGGTCGGTGCCCGGCACGACGCCGACGACGTTCAGGATCTTTGCGCCATCGGGGAGGCGGACCGATGGGGGCGCGTCAAACTCCTCGATGGAGGACCGCACGCCGTACGAGGCGAGTTCGGCCTTGAGCCACGCCGCGGCGGGCCCGAGGCCGCGCTGCGCGTCGGGGTTGAGGTCGGAGAGCGTGTGGCGAGTCTCGAACGACGCGAGGCGCTCGACGGTGTTGAAGGTCCGTGCGCCGTCGACTTGTGTCCAGTACGGCGTCGCGAGCGGGCTTTCGCGCGTCGGGGGTTGCGCGATGACGACGGCGGCGGCGAGCGCGGCGGTGAGCATGAGGGAGGGTAGTGGGTGGTGCGTCGTGCGTGGGGAAGAGAAGAGACGAAGGGACCGGGTGAAGACCCAGCGCCGGCGGCTCCGTCGCTCCTTCTCCGTGCAGCATGGGGTTCGTCCGGATTGCCGCGCGGCCCGGGTTGTCACACGTCGCCGCACTCGGGGCAGGGGCCGGGCGGGCAGGCGCTGAGGTTGTAGTGACACGCACGGCAGAAGGCGCGGACCGCACGCTCGCGCGGCAGGTCGTGCGTGAGCCACGAGCCGCGGCAGATCGAGCACTCGACGAACTCGGCGCGCGAGGCCGGGAGGGCTTCAAGGCAGCAGGGGCAGCGGCCGTGGGCGAGGATCACGGCGCGGCGTTGACGCCAAGGCGCGTCGCAGTAGCGGCCGAGGCCGAAGATCCCGCAACCGAGCAGCGGGAGCATGCCGGCGGTTGTTCTGACAAGTTCGGGATCGGACTGGGCGGGGACGAAGGCGATGGCCAGGAGGCCGGCGCCCGCGACGAAGCCGGCTGTCGTGCGCATACGGCGCACATGGCGCGACGCGGCGTGCGAGAGTTCGGCCGCGACCACGTCCGCCGCGGACCAGAGGTGCTGCCTGCGGGCGTCGCTCAGGTGCGAGAGGCGGCGATCGATGACGAGGGTGGGCGCGCCCCGGTCGTCGTGCTCGCGGCGGAAGAGAAAGCGGGCGATGCGCAGCGGCGGGTTTGCGTGGGCGAAGTAAATGTCGTCCGCGCGCCGCAGGGGGGCGGGGATGACGGGCGAGGGGGATGGGACGGGCACGCAATCCATCGCCTGCACCTGCGCTCGGCCGCGCAGCGACGACACCATGCAGCAGGAAACCGGTCGTGCCCTTTGAACGGGATGAAAACGGCGCGGATTCCGGTACTCGGACGTTGCAACGCCTCGTGACGGCTCGAGAAGGCCCGCGTTAGCCGCGGATCGCGCCGAGGAGTTCGCGCGGCCGCAGGCGCGCGAGGGCGAGGGCGGTGGGCCCCGCGGCGCCGAGGCAGACGGCGAACTCGAAGAGCCAGCCGAGGGCGATGGGCCCCAGCGGCGGGAGGATATTGAAGTCGATCCCCCAGATGACGCGGTTGAGCTGGAGGCCGCCGAAGACGCCCTGCACGCCCATAAGCGTGCCGAGCGTGCACGCGGCGAGGGCGATGACGCCGGCCTCGGCGAGGACGAGGCGGGGGAGGAGACCGGCCGGAGCGCCGACGGCGCGGAGGACGCCGAACTCGAAGCGCCGGGCGTGGACGCCGGCGATGACGAGGTTGGCGACGCCGAAGGCGGCGACGACCATGGCGAAGACGGCGACGGAACTGGAGATGACAAGAGCGGTGCGGGCGAAGCCGGTGATCTGCTCGCGGAGTTCGCGCCCGCTGCCGGCGTTGAGGATGCCGTAGGGTGCGAGCGTCTCGCGGATCTTGGGGATCGCTTCGCTGTCGGGGACGTCCGGCGAGAGCGACGCCTGGATGAGGCCGATGGTCTCGACACCGAAGCGGTCGCGGAGGTCGGCGCGGGAGCCGAAGACCGCGTGCACCCGCTGCTCGGTGAAGTCCTTGCCCACGTCGAAGAACTCGTTGGCGATCTCGAGCCCGGGGCTGGAGACGATGCCCACGATCTCGAAGTCGTGCCGGTTGCCGGCGTCGTCCCAGCAGGTGAATGTGCCGCCGACGCCCATGCCGCGGGCGACGCGGAACTCGCGGGCGACGATGACGGCGCCGCCCCGCTCGAGCCGCGCGATCGCTTCGTCCTCGTCGCCCTCGATCCACTCGACGTTGGACATGCGGAAGAAGGGCGCGGGCTCGAAGGCGACGAAGAAGGTCTTGACGCGGGTAACTTTCTGGAGTCCGAAGGCGCGGGTCTCCACGGGGTGGAGGGAGACGGCGCTGGTGTCGGTGACGAACGGCAGCTCCGCGAGCTTCTGCAGCGCTTCGGGGGGCATGTTGAGGCCGACGACAAAGGCGTCCGGGAAGGTGAAGCGCTGGAGCCAGTCGCGGAGGATGCCGGTGCCCTGCGTCCAGATTGCGACCATGAGGGCCAGGCCCGCCATCATCGCCCCGGCGGTGAAGCCGAAGCGGTAGGGCGTGGCACGGATGGAGCGCTGCAGGAGGGCGGCCGGGATGCCCATCAGGCGGGAGGCGATCGGGCCGGCGATACGCGCGACGAGGAGGACGGCGGGCACGCCGAGGAGGAAGTAGCCGAGCATAAGGGACGGGAGCCCGGCGCCGAGGTAGGAGTACATCAGGCGGTCGGGGTCTTTGATCGTCAGGAAGACGGTGAGGTGGACGGCGACGAGCGCGAGGCCGCAGGCGGTGATGAGGGCGATGGCGCGGGGGCGGGCGGGCCGGGCGCGGGCGGCGAGCGCGGCGAGGGGCGTCACGCGCGATGCCTGGAACGCGGGGATGAGGGCGCCGAGGACGCCGGCGAGGACCGCGCCCGCGAAGGCGACGGCGATGCGGTCGAGGGAGAGGAAGACGGGCGCCTGGAGCTTGTCCTGGTAGTGCGTCAGCAAGGACCACGCGGCCAGGACGCCCAGGGGCACGCCGACGAGCGCGCCGAGGCCGCCGACGACCGCGCCGCCCATGATCTGCGAGAGCGCGAGCTGAGCGCGGGTCGCGCCGATGCACCGGAGCATGGCCATCTCGCGCTGACGCTCCGTGAGCGCGGTGGACATGCCGGTCATGATGATGAAGCCGGCGCTGATGGAGGCCATGAGCGTGGCGATCGTGAAGGCGAGCTGGTTGATGCGGAGCGTGTCCTCGAGGCGCTCGCGGACGCCCTCCGTGGACTCGAAGGCGACGCCTTTGGGGAGCTTCGCCGCCGCGGCGGAGGCGAGGGCCTGGGCGTCGTCTTCGTCGTCCAAGATCAGGTCGATGCGCGACAGGCGGCCTTGCTGATCGACGGCGCTCGCGAGCGTGCCGATGGTGGTGTACGCCCAGGGCTGCGCGCCGAGGGGCGGGGGCTTGGCGATGCCGACGATCGTGAGGCGGAGCGGGGGCTTGCCGAAGCGCACGGCCTCGACCCGGTCGCCGACCGCGGGGCGGGAGGCCGTGTTCAGCGCTTGGGCCTCGGCCTCCGAGGCGACGCTCGCCGGGCCGGGGTCCGCCTTCGAGGATTCGCGCGAGCCCTGCGCGAAAAGGGACATCGTGAACTGGCCGAGAAGCGAGGGCGGGGCGTCGCCGGCGAGCTGATCCGCGAGCGTCTTGTCGATCACGACTTCGTTGTCGGCCGCCGGCATGCGTCCGGCCAAGAGTTCGATCGGGTGGACGCGCGCGTCCAGGTCTGGGACGAGGCCGGTGCAGTTGGCGGTGATCTGCGACGTTTTCACGGTGCGCTCGAAGGGGCCGATGCCGGCGGCCGCTCGCGTCCACGCGGGGCGGCCGAAGCGCAGGCTGACGGTGGCTTCGAGGCGCGGCGAGGCGAGCGTGACGCCGGGCCACGACCGTGCCTCGTCGAGCAGCGAGGCCGGGATCGTCTGGCCGCGGGCGACGGCCTTCACGCTCGCGTCGGCGTTCCCGACGAGCGTCACCACGCGCGTGCGTATCGCCTCGCGCAGCGAGCCCATGGCCGTGCCGACGGCGCTCACGAGCATCGCCGCGAGGGCGACGACGCCGATGAGCAGGGCCGTGCGGCTACGTCGCTGCCAAGCACTGCTGATAGCCAGCCGCCACGGCGCTCGCATCCAGACCCTCCGTTTCAAGGACGCCCTTGCACCGGCCGTCGCTCAGGACGAAGGCGCGCGAGCAGTGTGAAGCCGCGGCGGGCTCGTGGGTCACCATGAGCACGAGGATCCCGCGCTCGCGCGCGAGGTCCGCGAGAAGCCGCCAGATTTTCTCGCTGTTCGCCGAGTCGAGGTTGCCCGTGGGCTCGTCGGCGAGGAGGACGGGCGGGGCGAAGAGCAGCGCGCGGGCGATGGCGACGCGCTGCTGCTCGCCGCCGGAGAGCGCGTCGGGCCGGTGGCCGGCGCGGTCGCGGAGCCCGAGGCGCTCGAGCAGCTCGGCGGACCGCCTCGCGAGGTCTCCTGAATCATCTCCGCCGAGCAAGCCGGGCAGCTCGACGTTCTCCTTCGCGGTAAGGGTCGGGATGAGGTTGAACTGCTGGAAAACGATGCCCAGCCCGGTGCGACGCAGCACCGTTGCGTCGCGGTCGGAGAGGGTGTGCAGGAGCTTTCCGGCGAGCGTGATCTCGCCCTGGTCGGGGCGGTCGAGCGCGGCGATCAGGTGGAGCAGCGTGCTCTTGCCGCTGCCGGACTGGCCCATGATCGCGTAGAACCCCGGGGATTCGACGTCGAGGTCGACGCCGCGGAGGGCCTCGACGCGCCGGTCCGAGAGCGTGTACGACTTGCGGACGTTGCGGCAGGAAAGAAGCGTCACGGGTGCTGGCGGTCGTACGACGCGCCGTCGATGCAGTTCGTGAGGTTCCCCTGCCCGGTGATCTTCACCTTGACCAGCCACCCTCTGCCGTACGGATCGGAGTTGAGGAGCGACGGGTCGTCGGCGACGGCCTTGTTCACCTCGGTGACCTCGCCGTCGGCGGCGCAGTAGACGTCGCTCGTGGTCTTCACCGATTCGACGAGGCCGACGGCCTCGCCGGCCTTGAAGGCCGTGCCGGGCTTCTTCATCTCGACGTACGTGACGTCCGTCAGCTGATCGACGGCGAACTTGGTGAGGCCCAGGGTGAGGGTCTGCCCCTCCACCTTGTGCCACTCGTGCGTCTGGGAATACACGCGGTCGGTCGGGCTGGCCATGCCTGGCGAACTCCTTTGAAGCGCCGCCGGGAGCGGGTTTGATGCTAGCGCGACGACGGCGTTCCGGCGCGAGTACAGTCACGCCCTTCGCATGATCCTCACGCTATCGGCACGAAGCCTGCGCTCGATGTTGCTCCCGCCGGGCCGGGGCAAGAAGCCTCAACTCGACCTCCTGGACCTCCCGCGGTATACCCGCGAGGTCCTGGGGCTCTCCGGCGTCAACCTGACGACGGACCTGCTCGCCGGCGCGGACCGCGCGCGGCTGGAGGGCGTGCGGGAGCGGGCCGACCGGGCGGGGTGCGCGTGCCTCCTGCTGTTCGAGCCCGAGGTGCAGAACTTCGGCTCGTCGAACCAGACCACGCTCGCGAACGCGGCCAACCGCACGCGCAAGGTCGTCGAGGCGGCGCAGATCCTCGGGTGCTCGGCCGCGGCGGTGAAGGTGCAGGCGCCCGACAGCGACGACACGCTCAAGTCCGTCGCCGACGCGCTCAAGCCGATCGTCGCCCGCGCGGAGAAGCTCGACATCAACCTGCTCATCTCGCCGGTGGAGGGGGCCGCGGGCAAGCCCGACCGCGTGACCGAGCTGCTCAAGAAAGTCGGCGGCTTCCGGATCGGGACGTACCCGGACTTCGAGACGGCGAGCAAGTCGGCGGACGCGGTGCAGTACCTGCACCGCCTCACGCCGTACGCGACGGCGGTGTGCGCGGCGACGATCGCGCTCACGGGCCCGGACGAGGACCCCAAGCCGCCGCCCCGCGCGAAGAAGTCGAAGGCGGCGCGCTCGCCCGTCGTGGACGAGGTGGAGCTCGAGACGCCCGGCGCGAAGAAGGTCAAGAAGGGCAAGGGCGCGAAGGAAGCGTCGGGGGCGGCGCCCGCGCCGGAGCCTGCCCCGGCCAAGGGCGGCAAGAAGGGCAAGGCCGCGGTGCCCGCGACGGAGCCCGAGCCGGTGCTGGACGACGAGGCGGACCTGACGGACGAGGAATCCGACGAGCTCGAGGCGCTGATCGAGGAGGCGCTCTCGGAGGACGTCAAGCCCGCGTTCGTCGCGTACAGGCACGAGCCGTACGACCTGCGCGTGATGGTGGACGCCGTCGCGGCGGTCGGGTACGACGGGCCGCTCGTGCTCGATTACCGCGGGACGTCGGACCCCGTTTCGAGCCTCATCCAGACCAGGGACACGCTCCTGGCGATCATCGAAGCGATCCGCGCGGGCGAGTGACCGCCCCCGGCGTTACAATGGCTTGTTCGAGGAGCGACGCATGATTCGTCCGTCGTCTTCCAACAAGGCGTCGCGGGAGCGGGCGAGCGCCTCGGCGCCCCGGGGCCCCGTGGAGGTCACCGTGTTCTCCCTCGAGCGGCCGCTGATCATCACCATCGACGGCCCCGCGGGGACGGGCAAAACCACGGTCGCCGAGAATCTCTCGCGCCGGCTCGGGGTCGAGATGCTCGACACGGGGGCGATGTACCGGGCCGCCGCGGCGATCGCGCTGGAGCAGGCGATCCCGTCGAGCGAGCAGGAGCGGCTGTGCCGGGCGGTCCGCGCCGCGCAAGTCCACTTCGACTGGCGGGCCAAGCCGCCGCGGATCGAGGCGAACGGGCGGGACTACTCCGACCGCATCCGCGAGGAGGACGTGACGCGCGTCGTCTCCGAGTACGCGGGTGTGCGGGCGCTGCGCGAGATTATGGTGGAAATGCAGCGGAAGCTCGCGTCGGAGCACCCGCGCCTGGTGACGGAGGGGCGCGACCAGGGCTCGGTCGTCTTCCCCGAGGCGAAAGTCAAGTTTTACCTGACCGCCACGGCGGCGGAGCGGGCGCGCAGGCGCGCGGCGCAGCTGGCGAAGCGCGGCGTGCGCGTGGACGTCGAGGCGCTGCGGCGCGACATCGAGGCCCGGGACGCGAGCGACCGTGGCCGGCCGTACGGCGCGCTCGTGTGCCCTGACGACGCGGTCGTCGTGGACAGCACCGGCCTGGACGAGGACCAAACGGTGGACGCGCTCTACCGCATCGTGATGGAAAAGTCGCGAGCGTGATGGAGAGCGCCGCACCCGCCCAACCCGAGCCGGCCGGCGGGCGGTCGCCGCTGCGCGCCCGCCAGCCCGGCGCATCGCCGGGCTCGATCCTGTTCTACATCCTCTGCCGCAAGATCAGCCGCGCGGTCGTCTGGGCGTTCTTCGGCCTCCGCGCGGACGGCGTCGAGAACGTGCCGCCGGAGGGCGCGCTCCTGCTGGTCGCGAACCACCAGAGCTACCTCGACCCGCCGGCGATCGGGAGCGTGATCACGAAGCGCAACCTCGATTACATCGCGAAGGCGGAGCTGTTCCGGGTGCCGCTGCTGGGGCCGCTCATCCGCACGCTCAACTCGATCCCGGTGCACGGCGGCGCGCAGGATATCGGATCGATCAAGGAGGTGCTCGCCCACCTCGCGATCGGCCGCGGCACGCTGATCTTCCCCGAGGGCGGGCGGTCCGAGGACGGGGAAATGAAGCCGTTCAAGCGCGGCGCGGCGCTGCTCGTGAAGCGGGCGCGGTGCCGGGTGGTGCCGGTCGCCATCGACGGCGCGTACAAGGCGTGGCCGCCCGGCCGGGCGTTCCCGCTGCCGTGGTCCTCGCGGGTGCGCGTGCGGTTCGGCGGGGCGATCGAGCACGAAGAGCTCATGAAGGACGGCCCGGACGCGGCCGTGGAGCGGCTGGAGCGCGAGGTCGCGGCGCTGCTGCGGACGCTGCGGGGAGAGGATCCCAGCGCAGGGACACAGAGAAGATGAGCAAGAAGAGAAGAGGAATGCTGGATTGAGAATGTGGACGCCGGCGCCTTGGGCGTCCGCCTCTTCAAACCGGTTTATCTCTTCGCATCGATCTCGTCTTCTCTGTGGCACTGTGCTGAATCATCTCAGAATCGTTCCTCGAGCCTGCGCGGGCAGACGCTGGCCACGAGCCGCACGGTCGGCGTCTCGAGCTGCGTGGAGAACGACGCGTCCTGGTAGTCGTTGGGCTTGACCGTGAGATCGATCGTCGCCCGCCTGAGGCGCGGGCCCACGTCGTACTCCAGGGTGAACGTGAGGTCCTTGATGTCCGTCAGGAGCGGGCGCTCCTCGATGAGCGTGACGACGCCCGCGAGCACCTCGTTCTCGACGTACCAGAGCTCGTACGGGGCCTGGCTCCCCGCGGCGACGGTCCGCCGCTCCAGCCGGATGATGCGCGTCGCGCCGTTGCCGGGGTTGAGGCCGGCGTTGAACTCCATGTAGGTGTACGTCGCCGGGTTCTGCGCCGAATCGAGCACGTCCGCCGGGTAGGGCCCGAACTCCACGCCGCCCCGGATCATCGCGCTGACGCGGTGCACGACCATGCGCGCGACGACGTTGGTGGAGGCGCTCTCCGTCGTCGACTTGTAGGCCTTGAACGACGTATCGAGCGCCGTGATCGTCGCGGCCATCAGCGTGCCGAGGATCACCAGCGAGACCAGCACCTCGACGAGCGAGAAGCCGCGGCTGCTTCGGGGCGGGCGGTTCATGAAGGCTTTCCTTCCGCGTAGGTGTTCGGCAGGGCGTCGAACTGCATGGGCAGCATGATGCCGTTGGGGAGCTTCATGTTCGGGTCCCACTTCACGCGGATGCTGCCGAAGCCGTTGAAGGGCACGGCGGTGGAGCCGCCGGGCTGGGGCTGGCTCGAGGGCACGTCCGAGATCCCGTCGCCGTTCGTGTCCCAGCCGACGATGCGCTGGCCGTTGACGAGCGGGAGGGTGAGCGGGTCGACCGACTCCTCGTCGCCGTCGCCGGGGCCGAAGTAGCCGAGCGTGGTGTTGAACGTCGCGGGGTTGCCGGCGGGGTTGCCCAGCGCGTCCTGAAGCGGGCCCTGGCCCCGCACGGGCGCGTAGGTGAGCATGAGCGCACCGTTGATGTCCGCGTTGCCGCGGACGTCGAGCACGCCGGCGATGATCGCGCCGTTGAGCTGGAGGCTCTGGGACTGCGGGCTGTTGAATGAGCCGAGGTCCACCGAGTAGTTGGGGAGCATGAGCGAGGACTTCTGCACCTCGGGGAGGTCGCTGCTCGCGATGTTGTAGCTGGGCGTGGCGGGGGCCTCGGGGTTGACGGTGGCGAAGCGCGTGGCGCCGGTGAACTGGATCTTGTTGCGCGCCTGGGCGAAGCCGTTGGGCGAGTCGCTCACGATCGAGCCCACGAAGAGGCAGTTGTGGAAGCGGAGGTTGTTGGAGTAGGCCTTGGTGTCGGTCACGCGCAGGCCGCCGATCAGGAGGGGGTCGGGGAGGTTGTTGTACCCTTGCACGAAGCCCACCTGGTTCGCCGGGATGTCGGCCTTGTCCATGGGCGGGTTGGCCATCAGGATCATCTGGTTCGGCGGGCGCGCGCTGGCCGGGAGCATCGTCGGGTACGAGGTCTCGCCGGCGCCGTCGCCGTAGATCGAGCGCACCGCCGCGGGCATCGGGCGCGTGTCGCTCGCGTCCATCTTGAGCTTGCCGTACTCGCCCCAGAGGCGGTTGGTGTTGTCGGTGTGGCAGCGCACCCACGTGACGCCGATGAACCAGCAGTTCTCGAAGAGGGCGTTGGTGCCCACCGGGATCTCGACGTTGGTGAAGACGATGTTGCGGTAGACCGGGCGGTAGTAGTAGTCGGAGAAGGTCGGCGAGTTGAAGGGCATCTTCTCCCAGTACGCCGTCGCGTAGTTGTCCGGGAGGCCGTCGAGGTTCGCGTCCGCCGTCAGCGTCTGCACCACGGGCGCCGACGCGCCGGGGACCTGGACGGGCGCCGCCGTCTGCGTCGCGAGCGTCCCGCCGTCGGCGAGCGACTGCAGGCTGTTGCGCGTGCTGGCGAAGCTCGCGGCGTTGATGTTCGGCAGCACCGTGTCGCCGGCGCCGTAGACCTGCGGCGGGTCGCCCTCGTTGGGCCTGATCGCTCCCTGGATCCTGTCGTCGATGGGGCCCCGGGCGCTCTCCCAGTCGTTCGCCGCGACCTTGAAGGTGAGGTTCCCCTGCACCTTCACGTAGCGGTCGCGCTTGTCGAGGTACCCGTCCATGTAGCCCAGCACGTGGTCGTTGGCGACGCCGCCGGGGCCCAGGTCGAGGAAGCCCTCGCCGGAGTCGTACCGGCCGTTGCTGTTGGCGTCGACGAAGCCGTACACGCCGTTGCGGTTGCGGTCCGGGTCCGAGGAGTCGATCAGCATGAAGAGGCCGGCGTCGATGAGCTGCCCGCCCGCCGTGAACTCCGCGGCGGAGACGCGCTTGTCGTTGTCGGCGTCGAAGTGGTTGATGAAGACGTCGAACTCGTCCACGTACCCGTCGCCGGTCGCGTCGGCGTAGACGTCGGTGTCGGAACCGCCGTCGTCCTCGTACTCGGTCTGCGCCTCGCCGATCTCCCCGGCCTCGCCCGTGTGCGTGGTGCGCAGGCGGTTGTCGTTGTCGACGTCAGCGTTCGCGACGGCGTCCTGGAAGAACCCGAGCTTGTCGTCGAGCTCGGCGTCGAGGTTCGTGAAGTCGGAGCGCGTGACCAGCGGGTCGCCGTTGTTGTACGACACGTCGGTGAAGCGGCAGCCCAGGCTGCCGTGCACCTGCACGTTCTTGCCGATCATGATGCGCGTGGGGCTGATGATGGCGTGCTCGACGCGCTTGGTCAGCCGGAAGTCCTGCATGATCGTGCGCGTGATCGGGCGGGCGGCGCCGCCCTGCTTGCGCGTGTACGAGTAGTCGTACCCGGTGACGATGACGCGCACGTCCGTGCCGTTGGCGAGCGGGGCGTACGTGATCTGGTAGCAGAGCGGGGGCACGGTGACGCCCGCGGCGGTGGGCTCGATCGCGACGGCGGGCGTGTACACCCAGTTCGACGCCCTGTACGCGGAGGCGGACACGCTCGCCGGGCGGTTGGCGATGGTCACGGTCGAGATGCCCACGTCGGTCACGATGTTCTGGTCGAGGCCGTGCGCCTCGGCGACCGCAGCGGCGAGGCCCGCGGGCGCGGCGAGGTCCTGGCGGCCCGTCGCGCCGGGGATGACCTGGTACGTCGAGAACCCGCCCATGCTGCCGCGCCAGAGGTCCCAGCCCATCGTGCCGTTGACGTCGCTGTCGGACATCAGGAAGCGCTGCGCGGATTCACGGAGGCGGGCGCGGGCGATCGCCAGCCCCGTCTCGGCGGCGCTCTGCGCCCGCGTGACGTGCAGGTGCGTCGCGGCGGTGGTGATGTTGCCCCGGCTCGCGATCGCCATGGCGGCGGAGAGGGAGCCGAACATGATGAGGAACATCATGGCGAGGATCGCGGCGACGCCGCGGCGCTCGCCCGGGCTGCCGGCGCGGCGCGCGAGCCTCGCGGCGGGCGTCTCGCGTAGGCGTATCGGGGGATGGGGGCCGGGGTTCATGCGTGCTCCTGCCTGTTCCAAAGCGCGTTCCACGGCTCGCGGCTACCGCGGGACGACCCACGACACCCGCGTGACCTCCGTCGCGGTCGAGTCGGACAAGCCCTGGTGGCTGACGATGACCGTCACACGCAGCGGGAAGCTGTCCACGGGGATAAAGGGGAGCGAGGCGGAGGCGGCCTGTTGGTAGTTGTCGGCGCGGGCGGTGACGAAGTTGTACGGATCGACCTTGTCGACGAGCACGCGCTGCGACCAGCCGACGAGGGGCACGGTCTGACCGCCGCTGATCGATTCGTCGCCGTTGATCTCGACCTCGGGGATCACCTCGCCGAAGGCGTTGATCGGCCCTGGGAAGGTGCCGCCGGAGCCGAAGGTGACCCCGTCGAGGTCGTCGAGGTCGTCGATGTCCGCGGTGGCGTTCGCTGTCTCGCCCGTGTCACGCCCCCAGCCGGTGAGCGTCGCGCCGTTGAGCGTGAGGCCGGTGACGGGGTCGTGGCGGGGGAGGTGGCGGGTGAACTCCCGCAGCTCGTTGGCGAGGAGCATGCCGGTGGCGGCCCTGCTCGACCAGCCGTTGGAGCGGTGGAAGGACGATTGCGCGTCCACGAACGCGAGCACGCCGACCCCGACGACGATGAGCGCCATGAGCGACTCGAGGAGCGTGAACGCGCGCCGGCCGCGGGCCTCGCGGACTCGGACTGGTTGTCGTGCGGCGTGCATGGGACACCCTCGTTCGGCGTGCGCGTCCCGCGCCCGCCGCTTGCTTTACTTTACAATTTGGCTCATCTTGAAGATGGGCAGGATGATCGCCATGGCGATGAAGCCGACGACCGTGCCCATGATGAGGATCATGATGGGCTCGATCATGCTGGTAACCGCCTTGATCTGGTCCTTTAACTGCTTGTGGTAGAAGCCCGAGATCTCGTCGAGCACCTCGCCGAGCTTTCCGGACTCTTCGCCGGCGGAGATCATCTGCACGACGGACTTGGGCAGCGTGTTGTCCTTGCCCAGCGTGTGCGTGATCTTCCGGCCCTGCTTGACGGAGGCGTGCACGCGCTTCCACAGGCCCTTGTAGATCTGGTTGCCGGAGATGTCGGCGGTGATGGCGAGGGTGTCGAGCATCGGCACGCCGGCGTTGATGAGCTGGCCCATCGTCTGGAGGCTGCGGCTGATGTACAGCGACCGGAACATCCCCTTGACGACCGGGATCGTGAGCTTCGCGCGGTCGGCCCAGAAGGAGCCGACCTCGGTGCGGAGGAAGGCCCACGAGCAGCCGACGACGCCGACAAGCGCGGCGATCACGATGTACCAGTTGTTCACCATGAACTTCGAGAGGGCCATGAGGAACTTGGTGGCCCAGGGGAGGATGTCCTCCTTCCCCTCGAAGACGGCGGCGAAGCGCGGGAGCACGAACGTGAGGAGGAAGATCGTGACGGCGACCGCGAGGGTGCCGATGATGCCGGGGTAGATCGCGGCGCCGACGACCATCTTGCGGGTCTCGATCTGCTGGGCGATATAGCCGGCGATGCGGTCGAGCATCTTGCTGAAGGAGCCGGACATCTCCGAGGCCTTCACCATGTTCACGTAGAGGCTGTTGAAGAGCTTGGGGTGCTTGGCGATCGCCTCGGAGAAGGACTTGCCGGCCTCGACGTCCTGCCGCACCTGCGTCAGCACCATGCGGAAGCCCGCGTGCGTGGACTGCTCGGAGATGCCGTCGAGCGCCTGGCGGAGGTTGATGCCGGCGCGGATCATGACCGCCAGCTGCGTCGTGAAGTCGAGGACGTTCTTCTGCGTCGGCTTGCCCGCGTTCATCCGGCGGAGCGTCGCCATGAGCCCCTGCGCGCTGTCCGCGGCGCTGATCGCCGTGAGGGACATCACGTGCGCGCCCTGGTTGCGGAGGACGGTGGCGGCGGTGCCGGCGTTGTCCGCCGCGAGCACGCCGGTCTGCACCTGTCCGCCGCTGGTCTTGACCTGGTATCGATAGTTGGGCATGGGTGCGAGGCACTGGGCATCGGGCGTCGGGCGCTCGCGGGGAGCGCCGTCCGCGATCATGATTCCAGTCCTGTGTCCTCCTGCGGGCGTGCGTGCTCGATCGACCCTCGGGCTTTCCGCGTTCCGGCACTGACGCCCGACGCCCAGTGCCTCGTTCCGCTAGGCCGCGAGCTGGCGCTCGAGCTTGTCGGGGAATGCGGCCTGCGCGATGGCGTCCTCGCGGCTGATGTAGCCGTTGAAGTAGAGTTCCGCGATGCTGCTGTCGAGGCTGCACATGCCGATCGCGCGGCTGGTCTCGATGACGTTGGGGATTTCGAAGGTGCGGTTCTCGCGGATCAGGTTGCGGACGGCGGGCGTGCAGAGCAGCGTCTCGACGGCGGGGATCATGCCCGGCCGGTCGGTGCGGCTGAAGAGCGTCTGGCTGATGACGGCCTGGAGCGTGTTCGAGAGCATCGAGCGGATCTGATTCTGCTGGCCGCCGGGGTACATGTCGATGATGCGCTCGACCGTCTGGCTGGCGTTCACGGTGTGCAGCGTGGAGAGGACCAGGTGGCCCGTCTCGGCGGCGCTGATCGCGAGGGCGGTCGTCTCGAGATCGCGCATTTCGCCCACCAAGATGATGTCCGGGTCCTGACGCAGGGCGTGCTTGAGGCCGCTCGCGAAGCTGGGCATGTCCTGGCCGAGCTCGCGCTGCTCGATGATGCACTGCTTGCTCTCGAAGGCGTACTCGACCGGGTCCTCGAGGGTGATGATGTGCTTGCGGTAGCGCTGGTTCATCGCCTCGATCATCGCGGCGAGCGTGGTGGACTTGCCCGAGCCCGTGTCGCCCGTGACGAGCACGAGGCCGCGGGGGAGGTACGTGAGGCGAGCGATGACCTCGGGGAGATTCAGGTTCGCCAGCGGCGGCACCTTGGTCTTGATGGCGCGCATCGCGAGGCCGACGGCGCTGCGCTGCAAGTGGGCGTTCACTCGGTAGCGGGCGAGGCCTTCGACGGAGTACGAGAAGTCGGCGTCCTTCTGCCGCTCGAACGTCGCCTTGACCTCCGGCGAGCTCATCTGGTCGAAGAAGCCGCGGGCGTCGTCCTTGGAGATGACCGGCTGCTTCTCCATGGGCGTCATCACCTGGTTGACGCGCATCACCGGCGGGTTGCCGGCGATGAGGTGGACGTCGCTGGCGCCGGCGTCGTACGCGGACTTCAGGATCGAGTGCAGGTCCAAGGTGGGGCCCTCCGGGAGGTACGGATCCGGTATCGGTCCTCGCCCCGGCCCGGTTGACCGCGCCGCCCGGCGAAGCGTGGAAAGACGTGCGGCCTGCGACGCCCGGGTTTGCCGGACCGTCACAGGCCGCACATACGGAACGTCTCCGGGACGCTGCTCGGGTTCGCTACCGCTTGAGGTCCGAGAGCGCCGCCCCGAAGTTGACGTGGTACGGCGCGCCGTCGATCACCAGCGCCGGCACCGAGCGCACGCCGGCCCGCTCGGCCTCGGCGATCCGGTCTTCGGCGCTCCCTAGGTGGACGACCTCCACGTCGTACCGCTGCGGGTCGATGGCGAGCGCCACCTTCCGCTCCGCTTCCACGCACACCGGGCACCCCGCGTGATAAAAGACAGCCTTCGACTTCATGACGCACCTCCGAAACCCCGCGGCACCATCGCCGCGGCGTGCGGAATCGATGCCGCAGAGCGGGCCGCGTCGGACGGGCACTTTTCGGTGGGGTACCCACAAGGCGGTCGGGATTCGGCGGCGTGCGAGCGAAAAAATCAATGCCGTCTTGTGCGTTTCTCCGGCCTCGCGGCCCGCGGCGCGTCCGAACAATCACGCGTGGCCGACGTCACGGATAAGCCGACGGTCGCCGCGATGGTCGAGTCGATCATCGGGTGCAAGTGGTCGCTGCACGTGCTGGCGTGCGTGCGCCGCGGCGTGAACCGGCCGGGCGCGATCGAGCGCGCGGCCCCGGGGCTGACCGCGAAGGTGCTCAGCGAGCGCCTCGACAAGATGATCCGATTCGGCATTCTCTCGAAGACGGCGTTCCCGGAAGTCCCGCCGCGCGTGGAGTACAGCTTCACGCCCTTCGGCGAGCGTTTCCTCGCGATCGTGGACGAGGTCGAGAAGCTGCAACGCGACCGGACGCCCGGGCGATGACGGGCGGGCTTACTTGGCCTCGGGGCGCGCCTCGGGCTGGGCGCGGATGGTCATGTCGATGCGGCGGGCCGAGGCGGGCGGCACCTGCTGGATGTTCGCCTTGCCCAGGCTCTTGTCGCCCCAGGGCCGCACGGCCCAGCGCAGCGTGTCGTAGCCGCGTTCTTCCGTGCGCTTGCGGGTGCTGTCGAACTGCATGTTGAGCTGATGGCCGACGGGCACCTCGACGGCGAGGAGCACGTCCTGGTTCGTGGTGTCGATCAGCGTGATCGTCTTGGGCGAGTGCGGCTCGGACTTGTAGTAGTAACGCTCCTGACCCTCGCACGCGCCGAGAAGGGCGGCGGCGAGGAGGGCGGGGACGATCATCGAGCGGCTGCGCATCCGGTGCTCCCTTGCGAAGCCGGGCCGTGGAGAGCCCGGGGTGGTGACCGGCGAACAGTATCGGCGCCCGGCGTCGGCCGCCCGCACAGACGCCTCTAGACTGCTCCATGCCCGCACGACCCGCGCCGCGACGCCACGCCGCCCGCAAGACGCCAGCCGGGCCGCCGTTCCGCGTCGGCCACGGGTACGACCTCCACCGGCTCGAGCCGGTCCCGCCCGCGGGCGATGGCCGAGCCCTCGCCGTCGGCGGCGTCCACCTCGAACACGACCGGGGCCCGATCGCCCACTCCGACGGCGACGCCCTCATGCACGCCGTCACCGACGCCATCCTCGGCGCCCTGGGGCTGCCGGACATCGGCGAGCTGTTCCCGGATACGGACCCCCGCTGGTCCGGCCAGGCGTCGCACGCGTTCCTCGAGCACGCCGCGGGCCTGGCCCGGCAGGCCGGGTACGCGATCACCAACATCGACGCGACGGTGATCCTCGAACGCCCCAAGGTCGCGCCGCACAAGGCGGCGATGCGGGCGAACATCGCGAAAGCGCTCGGCATCGACCCGTCGCGCGTGAACGTCAAGGGCAAGACGCACGAGCGCGTGGACGCGGTGGGGGAGGGGCGGGCCGTCGAGGCGCACGCCGTCGCGCTGCTGCGGTTCGTCAGCGCCCGGCGCGCATCTGCCGCCGCAGCGCCGCGTCCGCGAGCGAAGGGAAGGCGACGCCCAGGGCCATGAGCAGGCGCGTCGGCGTGCTCGTCCAGACCTCGCCCCGGGGGCGCTTCAGGCACCGCACAACGGCCCGCGCGACGACGTCCGCGTCCTGCATCAGCATCCGTCCCATCGGCGGCGGCTCGTGCCCGGCGTGGTCGTGGAACTCGGTGCGCGTGCCGATGGGGTACACGCCCGAGACGTGGATGCCCGAGCCCGCGAACTCTGCGCGCATCGCGCGCGCGAGGTGGTCCTGCGCCGCCTTGGAGACCGTGTACGGCGCCATGCGGGGCAGCCCGCTCTTGGCGAGGCAGCTGGAGCACACGAGCACGTGCCCGGAGCCCTCCCGCCGCATCGACGCGATCGCCGGGCGGATGGTATTGAGCGTGCCGAAGAAGTTGACTTCGAGGGTCGCGCGGTACTCCTCGTCCGGCGCCTCGATCGCGCCGATCTCGTGCGCCGCACCGGCGTTCGCGAAGACCGCGTACACTGGCCCGAGGTCGCGCTCGCACGCTTCGACGAGCGCCGCACAATCCGCGGCGCTGGTGACGTCGCACGCGCGGACGGCGCAGCGCCCGCCCATCGCGCGGACCTCCGCGGCGAGTTCCTCCAGCCGCGCCACGCGCCGCGCCCCGGCGCACACGGGCATCCCGGCGCGGGCGCAGGCGACCGCCGTGGCACGACCGATGCCGCTGCTCGCGCCGGTGATCACGATGGGGCGAGCGCGCAGGTCGATGGCCATCGTTCGCTACCTGCTGAGGGCTTCCTCGGTCTTCTCGCCCGCGTAGTGGATGTCCTTGCCCAGGCCCTTGACGGTGTTGCAGGCGCTCAGCAGGGCCGCCGCGGCGACCAGGACGACGGTGCGGACGACTCGATCCTTCGAGATACGCATCGGGCTCCTCTTCTCTCCAAGTACCGGGTGGCGGAGTATACCGGGTGGCGGCGGGACGCTCCCCGTGGTTCCCCGATCGGCAAAGCGGGCGAAACAACCGCGTTTTTCCTTCAAAGCCGCTGGCAAAGGGCGGGATCCGTGGCATGTTGTACGCATGGTCCGCGCGTCCCTGGCCGTGGCGACCGCGTTCGCCGGCCTCCTGCCGGCGGGCGCGGCGCGCGCGCACATCATTTACGCGACGGACTTCGAGCCCGGGGCCTACGTCGCGGGACCGATCGAGGGGCAGGACCTGTGGACGGACACGCCCGGGAACCCCTTCCGGGTCTCGCCCGCGTCGCCGATCGCCGACGCGTACAGCCTGCGGCTGAACGCGGCCGACATCGCGCTCGGCGGCGGGTCGGTCCTGACGCGCGAGACGATGCAGATCGGCGTCGAGCCAGTCCCGGGCATGATGATCCTCAATCTCAGCACGTTGCTGCGCATCGAGAACGCGGACGCGGGGAGCAACCCGGCCATCACGATCGAGTACGGCTGGACGGCGGGGCTGGCGACGTTCCGCGTGACGCCCTTCTCGATCACGCTGCGCAGCGCGTTCACGGGCGAGGTCTTCGCCACGACGACGCCGGCCGGCACGCTCGACCTGCTCGCGGAGATCGACCTGCTCACGGGCGTCTTCACCGGCTACGTCAACGGGCAGGCCTTCGGCACGACGACGCTGCCGACGGACCAGCTGCAGAACCAGGAAGACATGTCCGGCGTGCGCGTCACCGGGTCCGTCTCCGGGCCGGCGTCGTACCCGCAGGTCTTCGTGCTCGACTCGATGATGCTGCGCCACATCGTGCCCGCGCCCGGCGCCGCGTCGCTCGCGGCCGCGGGGTGCGTCGCGGCCCTGCGCCGTCGGCGCTTCAGGTGAACAGGTCGCCGTCGTTCTCGCGCTGCGCCAGCGCCGCCGGCAGGCCCAGGTGCTCGCACGCGCGGGGCGTCAGGCTGCGGCCGCGCCGGGTGCGGGCGAGGAACCCGATCTGCAGCAGGTACGGCTCCACGAGGTCCTCGAGCGTGCCCGCGTCCTCGTTCATCGTCGCCGCGAGCGTCTCGAGCCCCACCGGCCCGCCCCTGTACGTCGTCGCGAGCGTGCGGAGCATCGAGCGGTCGAGCTCGTCCAGCCCCTGCGCGTCCACGCCCTCGAGCGCGAGGGCATCGGCGACGCTCTGGCGCGTCAGCGTGCCGCCCGCGCGCACCTGCGCGAAGTCGCGGGCGCGGCGGAGGAGGCGGTTGGCGATGCGGGGCGTGCCGCGGCTGCGGGCCGCGATGTCGGCGAGGGCCTCCGCCGGGGCGGCCTCCATGCCCAGCAGGCGAGACGAGCGCTGGAGGATGTAGAGCAGCTCGTCGGCGGAGTAGTACCTCAGGTGGTGGGTGATGCCGAAGCGGCTGCGCAGCGGCGCGGAGAGGAGGCCGGCGCGGGTCGTCGCGCCGATCAGCGTGAAGGGGCGGCACTTGACCTGCACGGTCCGGGCCTGGAGCCCCGTGTCGAGGGTCACGTCGATGCGGAAGTCCTCCATCGCGGGATAGATGAACTCCTCGACGGCGATGGGCAGGCGGTGGATCTCGTCGATGAAGAGGATGTCGCGCTCGCCCAGGCGAGTGAGCGACGCCACGAGATCGGTGCCCCGGGCGAGCGCGGGGCCCGACGTGATGTGGATGCCCCCGCCCATCTCCGCCGCCAAGACGTGCGCGAGGCTCGTCTTGCCCAGGCCAGGCGGCCCGTGCAGGAGCAGGTGCTCGAGCGGCTCGCTGCGCTGGCGCGCCGCCTCGATGGCGATGCGGATGCGCTCGATCAACTCGGCCTGGCCGATGTACTCGTCGAGGCGCGTGGGACGCAGCGCCCAGTTGAGGTGTTCTTCTTGCGGCAGGGCCGCGCCGGAGATGAGGCGTTCGGTAGGCATGGAGAGGCACCGGGGCGTCGGGCACCGGGCATCGGCGCCCGACGGGCGGAGTCGTGTGGATTCGTTTCGCCTCGCGGTGCGCTTGAGCGAGCCCCACGTTTCCGGACCGAGCACGAGTGCCTGATGCCCAATGCCCCGCGCCTAGTCCAGCGGCAACCCCTTCTTCTTCCACAAGTCACTAAGTTTCTCGAGCGTCGTCGGTTCGCCGATCACGCCCTGCGGCATGCTCGAGCGGATCAATTCACCCTCGGCCGAGTAGACCGCGCTGGTCGCCGGCTGGTCCTCGCTCACGCGCGTCACGATCCGCCACTGCCCGGCCTCGGCGCGCTCCATCGCGTCCGACCGGAACTGGATGAGCTGCGACTGCGAGTTGAACGCGTACCAACCGTACGCCGCGGGCATGCTCTTGCGCGCCAGCAGCTGCGGGAGCAGGAACGCCTCCACGCGGCAGATGTAGCCGTCGCCCGCGATCGTGGGGCGCGTCGTTTGCGGCGCTGCGCCGGGGGAATCCACCTGCACGGTCATCACCCCGCCGGACCGGGCGCCGGTCTCCGTGTGCGAGGTCTTCCCGGTTGCTTCCTTGATGCCCATCGCGATCGACCAGACCTCCTCCTCGCGGTCGGGGGACATGAAGAACGTGGACTGCGTATCGATGATCCGCGCTCCGTCGAGCAGCCGCGCGTCGATGCGGAGGATGTACCCGTCGGTCGACGCGGAGGCGTGCCCCTTCATGTTGCGGGCGGTCACCTTGCTCCGCGGCCCGCGCTCCAGGCGGATGCGGCGGTAGCCGACCTCCTCGTCGTCGATCGACTTGCCCGTCTTGCCCGGCTTGTAGAGACGCTCCCAGCGGACGGGCTGGGCCGCGATGATGGCTTCCCAGTCGGCGGGGGAGACCTGCTCGAGGAGCTTGAGGCCCGCCTGCACCATCGCGCCGCGATGGATGCTCGCGTTCGTCGAGTCCTCGAACGACGCGCTGGCGATGGTCGCCTCGAAGACCGCCCTCGCCGCGCCGAAGTTCGGCTGCGACGTCGAGAGTTCGAAGACGCAGAAGTTGCCCGGCGCGATCTTCACGACGCAGACGCCGGTGACGATCGGCGCGGGCGCGACGTGCGACGGCGGCAACTGCACATAGCACCGCGCGATCGGGAGCTGCCGGTCCTGCATCTGGATGAAGATGCCGGGCCTGCCCTGCTCGGGCTCGCGGTCGAGCACCTGCGCCGACGTGACGCGCTCGCGGCGGCTGCGGTTGTCCTTGTCGGTGACGTTCGCCGCGGCGGACTCGAGGAGCTGCTGGATGCTCGCGTCGATGATCTTCTCGACCGTCAGTTCCTTGTCCGACGAGGTGCGGCGGCGGATGTTGATGGACCACGTCGGGGCGCCGGTGGGCGCGATGATCCCGGTCTCGGCGCCGCCGGAGGCGTAGGTGGTGGCCCGGGCGCCGTCGGGGACGTAGATCGTGAGGCCGAGGGAGGGCATCCGCAGAGGCTCGGTGCCGAACGTGAGCGGCGCCGCCCCGCCGTGGCGGGCGGTGCCGCCTTTCGGGGCTTCGGCGCCTTTCTCCGGTTCGTCGGGCAGGACGTCGATCACCGTCTGCGGCTTGGGTGCGGACGCCGGACTTGGCGAGGTTTGGGCCAGGGCCGCGGGGGCCAGCAGAGCGAGGATGATGAGGTGCGTGTGCATGGGTGTGCCCGCGGGGTGGGGGGTGACGGGGGTGGTTGTCCGCAGGGGAAGGATCGGCGCGCACACCGCGCAAGGATGAGCGGTTCAAGGCGTTCCGGCAGGATTCGGTTCGGGTGACAAACGCGGCCGGATGCGGCCGGTCGGGAGCTTCTGTTATTTGACAACAGCGGGCGTTCGCCTATTGTTTTGGCCCTGCACTTCGCGGGGACGGCACGCGCGAGCGGGCCGGAACGGCACCACGATCGACGGAGTCTGCATGACCGGCGGCAAGATTCGCATCCGGATGGAAGCTTACGACCACATGGCCCTCGACGCCTCCGCGAAGGAGATCGTCGATCACGCCAAGCGCACCAACGCCAAGGTGGCCGGTCCGGTGCCGCTGCCCACGCGCGTGGAGCGCTACACGGTCCTCCGCTCGCCGCACATCGACAAGAAGAGCCGCGAGCAGTTCGAGATCCGCACGCACAAGCGCATCATCGACATCATCGAGCCCAACGCCCGCACCGTCGAGGCCCTCAACCGCCTCGTCGTCCCCGCCGGCGTCTTCGTGAAAATCAAGGCCTGACGAGCAAGCACACGCACCCCGCCGGAGTCCCGGCGGGGTGTTTTCTTGAGTGACGGACGATCAGGGCGGCCCGCCGCGCCGGATTCCGCGAAAGGAACGAGCGATGTCTTTCCTGATGATGGGCAAGAAACTCGGCATGACCCGCGTCTACACGGACAAGGGCGCGGCCGTGCCGGTGACGGTGATCCAGGTCGACGGCAACGTCGTCACCCAGATCCGCTCCAGGGACAAGGACGGCTACGACGCCGTGCAGGTCGGGTACGGCGACGTGCACGCGCGCAACAGCACGATCCCGATGATCGGGCACGACGCCAAGGCCGGCGCGAGCCCGAAGCGGCACCACCGCGAGTTCCGCGTGGACGCGAATGATGCGGCCGGCTTCCAGCTCGGTCAGGCGCTCGACGTCGATCTTTTCGGCAAGGTGGCGTACGTGGACGTCGCCGGCCGCAGCAAGGGCAAGGGCTTCGCGGGCGTCATGAAGCGCTGGCACTTCAAGGGCATGTTCGCCAGCCACGGCACCGAGCGCAAGCACCGCTCGCCGGGTTCGATCGGCTCGCTCTGCAGCAACCGCGGCTACGGCGGCGGCCTGGCCAAGGGCAAGAAGATGGCGGGCCACATGGGCGACGAGCGGGTGACCGTCCGCAGCCTCGACGTCGTCCGCGTCGATCCGGAGCGCAAGCTCCTGCTGGTCAAGGGGCCCGTCCCCGGCGCGACCAACGGCACGCTCGAGATCCGCCCGGCGGTCCGGCTGTACAAGACCAAGGCGAAGAAGCAGAAGGAAGTGGCGGGCTGAAGAGAGCTTGCCTAGCATCTCGACCCGGCTTTCACCGGGGCAGATGAAGAGAACAACCGGAGGGCTCCGCGAGGAGCCCCGAGGGCCCGGGAGGTCGGGAGACCGAAACCGCCGGGCGACGACAAGGGATGACCGCCGCGACCGCCAAGTCTGATGAGGTCGCGACGGGAAGAAGGACGGCCGAGTCGAATCCGATCCGCCCCGCGCGTGTGTGACGCGTGCCCGCGAATTCCGGCGGGAGTGGAGGCGAGACGGATAGGCGGAGCAGGGGGTTTCGCCGCCGCGAGGCGAGCGCGACCCGCGAAAGGCGTCAGGACGAGGTAAGACTGATGGAAGTCCCCGTCTACAACATCCAGGGCCAGCAGGTGGCCTCGATTTCGATCGACGAGAAGAGCCTCGGCGGCGACGTGAACCCCGCGCTCGTGAAGCAGGCGTACGTCCGCTACCACACGCACACGCGTCAGGGCTCCTCCAAGACCAAGAACCGCCACGAGGTGGAGGGCTCGACCCGGAAGCTGTACAAGCAGAAGGGCACGGGCAACGCGCGTCACGGCGACCGCAAGGCCAACCTCTTCAAGGGCGGCGGCCACGGGCACAGCAAGAAGCGCGTCCGCGAGGACTGGCGCCTCGACATGCCCAAGAAGATGCGCCGCAAGGCCAACCGCAACGCGCTGCTCGCCAAGCTGGTGGACAGCGAGGTGCGCGTGATCGACGGCTGGGCGGGGATCAAGGAGCCGCGCACCGCGGCGTTCCGCGACTTCCTCGGCGCGCTCAAGGTGGACAACACGGCGCTCGTCGCCCTGCCGATGGACTTCGAGAAGGCGCGCGTCGCGATGCTCAGCGCCCGCAATATCGACGAGGTCGAGCTGGCGCGCGTCGACCAGATGAACGCCTTCAACCTCCTGAACAACCGCTACCTCGTGATCGCCCGCGAGGACCTCGAGGCGTGGCTCAAGGGCCCGACGTCGCAGACGGGCAAGGAAGCCAAGGTGAACCCGCTCGGGCGCGTGAGCGGCGAGAAGAGCGAGGCCCCCGTGCGCGGCCCGGGCTCCAAGAGCAAGCTCGCCAAGAAGAAGGCGGAGGTGAAGTGACATGCCGGCCAACGTCGCACCGACCTACGTCATCCGCCGCCCCCTGCTCTCCGAGAAGAGCACCTGGGCGATGAACGAGCAGAAGCGGTACGCTTTCATCGTCGACGTCCGCGCGAGCAAGGACGAGATCAAGGCGGCCGTCGAGCAGCTCTACAAGGTCAACGTCGTCAGCATCAACACCCAGGTGAAGAAGCACGCCGCGCGCCGCCTGCGCTACGGCGTCACCACCCCCGCCGACACCAAGAAGGCGATCGTGCGGCTGCAGGAAGGGCAGACGATCGAGTTGTTCTAAGAAAGCGAGCAGGAACGAGCCATGCCCATCCGCGTGTACAAGAAGACCAGCGCAGGACGCCGCAACGCGAGCGTCAACATGCACGCCGAGGTGACCAAGTTCACCCCGGAGAGCGCGCTCCTCCGCCCCAAGCCCAAGAGCGGCGGCCGCAACAACAGCGGCAAGTGCGTCTCCCGCGGCATCGGCGGCGGCGTGAAGCAGATGCTCCGCGTGATCGACTTCTCGCGGCGCGACCGGCACGGCGTCGAGGGCAAGGTGGTCGGCGTCGAGTACGACCCCAACCGCTCCTGCCACATCGCCCTCATCGAGTACGCCGACGGCGTCCGCCGCTACATCCCCGCGCCCGCCGGCCTGACCGACGGCATGACGGTGGTGTCGAGCAACGACGGCCCGGTGGAGCCGGCGGTCGGCAACAGCATGAAGCTCCGCTACGTGCCCACCGGCCTCGACGTCCACTGCGTGGAGCTGATCCCCGGGCGCGGCGCCCAGATGTGCCGCAGCGCCGGCACCTACGCCCGCCTCTCCAACCGGGAGGACGACTACGCGACGCTCGTGCTGCCCAGCGGCGAGGTCCGCCGCGTGCCGCTCGAGTGCCGCGCCACGATCGGGCAGGTCGGCAACCCCGACCACCGCCTGCGCAAGCTCGGCAAGGCGGGCCTGTCGCGCCTGATGGGCCGGCGCCCGATCACGCGCGGCATCGCCAAGAGCCACCACGCCCACCCGCTGGGCGGCGGCTCGGGCCGCAGCAAGGGCAACCGCCCGCCGGTGGGCCCCACGGGCGTGGGCGCCAAGGGCGGCAACACCCGCAACCCGCGCAAGGCGAGCGCGAAGCTCATCGTCCGCAGGCGCGTGAGCACGCGGTACGGGCAGAAGAAGTAGGGCATCGGGCGCTCGGCGCCAGGGAAAGACGGAAGGCCAGGAAGTACGAACGGGGTCGGGGCAATCCGGAGCATCGGACGCGGGCGCTGACGCCCGATGCCTCACCCCTCTCGGAGCACCGCATGGGACGCAGCCTCAAGAAAGGTCCGTACGTCGATGAGAAGCTCTACAACAAGGTAGAGAAGCTCAACTCGATGCGGAAGAAGGAAGCCATCAAGACCTGGGCGCGCCGCTGCACGATCGTGCCCGAGTTCGTCGGGCACACCTTCAAGGTGCACAACGGCAAGGTCTTCAACGACGTCTTCGTGACCGAGGACATGGTGGGGCACAAGCTGGGCGAGTTCAGCATCAGCCGCACCTTCCGCGGGCACACCAACAAGAAGGAAGGCGTCGAGGCCGCGGGCGGCGCGGCGGCGCCGGCCAAGGGCTAACGCAGGGTTCGCAGCACGAGGATGACACCGTGAGGATTCAAGCAGAAAAACTGCGGGCGGTGATGGAGCGGCAGAACGCCGCGCCCGGGCAGCTCGCGCAGGCCCTGGCGTCCGATGCCTTCCCCGAGAAGGAGGCGCTGCGGGCCGTCAACAACTGGATGGTCGGCAGGGACCACCCGCGCTGCAAGGCGCCCATGGCCCGCAAGATGGCGGACACGCTCGGCGTGCCCGTCGCCGAGATCTGCAAGTTCACCAGCATGGTGCGCAACCACCGGGGCAGCCCCCGCAAGGCCAAGCTGCTGGTGGACCTGATCCGCGGCAAGAGCGTGGAGGAGGCGGAGAACCTGCTGACCTTCACGACCAAGCGCGCGGCGGTGAACCTCAAGCGCTGCCTCATGGCGGCGCGGACGGACGCCGAGGCCGCCCAGGCAAGCTACGACCGCCTCTTCGTTTCCGAGGCCCGCGTGGACGGCGGCGCCATCATGAAGCGCTTCCAGCCCAAGGACCGCGGCCGGGCGCACTCGATCCACAAGCCTTTCAGCCACCTGCTGGTGAGCGTCGAGGAGCGGCCCGCGGGCGCCGGCCGCCGGAGGAAACGGTAAACGCCTGACCGCGCCGCGTCGCCGGCGCCGGAGTTGAACACGCATGGGACAGAAGACGCATCCATTCGGCCTGCGGCTGGGCATCACCGAGGCCCACAAGAGCCGCTGGTACGCGCCCAAGGCGCTGTACGGCGAGCTGCTCGTCGAGGACGAGAAGATCCGCAGGTGGCTCGACAAGCGCCTCAACCGCCGGCCCCCCAACGCCGCGGTGAGCGACGTGCACATCGAGCGCACGCGCGAGGAGCTCAAGGTCATCATCAAGACCGCGCGCCCGGGCCTCGTCATCGGCCCCAAGGGCGCCGAGGTCGAGCGCATGACCGAGGAGCTGCAGTACATGACCGGCCGCAAGGTCGCGATCTCGATCATCGAGGTCAAGAACGCCGACCTGGACGCCAAGCTCGTCGCCGAGAGCGTCGCCGAGCAGCTCGTCAAGCGCGCCAGCTTCCGCCGCGTCGTCAAGATGAAGGCCGAGGCGGCGATGGCCGCGGGGGCCAAGGGCGTGAAGGTCCGCATCGGCGGCCGCCTGGGCGGCGCCGAGATCGCCCGCGTGCTGGAGGTCAAGCTCGGCTCGCTCCCGCTCTCCACGCTGCAGGCCAACATCGATTACAACACGGCCGAGGCGATCACGACGTACGGCGTGATCGGCGTCAAGGTCTGGATCTTCAAGGGCATGTTCGACTCCGCCGTGGACGAGAACACCTCGACGGCGGCGGGCGGGCGCGCGAGGGCCCGCGGCCGCAAGTAAGCAGTCTTCCGGGCCCGGCGCCCGTGTTCGGAGTTTGACCCATGGCGTTGATGCCGAAAAGAGTGAAGTACCGCAAGGAGATGCGGCGCGTCCGCCCCCGCAAGGCGACGAAGGGCAACTACGTCGCCTTCGGCGACTACGGCCTGCAGTCCCTCGAGGGGGGCTGGGTCAAGGCGACGCAGCTCGAGGCGGGCCGTGTCGCGGCGATGCACTTCGTCAAGCGTCAGGGCAAGCTCTTCACCCGGGTCTTCCCGGACAAGCCCATCAGCAAGAAGCCCCTCGAGACGCGGATGGGCACCGGCAAGGCGGACGTGGACTACTGGGCGGCGCGCGTGAAGCCGGGCACGGTGCTCTTCGAGATGGCGGGCCTGCCGGAGCAGACCGCGAAGGTTGCGCTCCTGCGCATCGCGATGAAGATGCCCGTCAAGTGCCGCTTCGTCGGCCGCCGCATCAGCGTGTAAGAGAAGAGGAAAGGACCAGCGATGACCGGCCGTGAACTCAGGGCGATGAAGGAAGACGAGCTCAAGATCACGCTCGCCAAGACGCGCGGCGAGCTCTTCGACCTCAAGACCAAGCGTGTGAGCGAGAACGTGGAGGACACCTCGCGCTTCGGCAAGCTCCGCAAGGACGTCGCGCGGATGCTCACCGAGCAACGCTCGCGTTCCGTCGCGGCGGCGGGCAAGAGCGGACGCGGGGCCAAGTAACGCAACAGAAGGCACAGGAACTTATGGCGACCACGGCACCGACCAAGACCGTCAAGATCAAGAAGAAGCCCGCCCGGAAGGAGACCCCCGCCGACCAGGTCGTGGGCACGCGCACGGGCGTCGTCGAGTCCGACCGGCGCGCCAAGACGCGCACCGTCGTCGTCGCCTACCAGGCCAAGCACCCCAAGTACGGCAAGTACATCCGCCAGCGCACGGTGATCCAGGCCCACGACGAGGGCAACGTGAGCCGCGCCGGCGACATCGTCGAGGTCGCCCCCTGCCGGCCCATCAGCGCGAGCAAGAGCTGGCGCCTGGTCCGCGTGGTGGAGCGTCGCAGCGAGCTGACGGCGGCGCTGCAGAGCGCCAAGGTTCTGGCGGACGCCGAGAAGAAGGACTGAGGACCAATGCTGCAACAGGAAACACGGTGCGAGGTCGCGGACAACAGCGGGGCGAAGATCGCCTACGTGATCCGCGTGTACGGCGGCTCCACGGGGAGCGGCAAGTTCACGCGCCGCACGGCGGGCGTGGGCGACCGCGTCTTCGTCTCGATCAAGAAAGCGCTCCCGGGCGCGGACGTCAAGCCCGGCGACAAGAGCAAGGCCGTGGTCGTCCGCACGACCAAGCCCACGCGCCGCGCGGACGGCAGCTACGTCAAGTTCGACAGCAACGCCGTGGTGCTGATCCAGGACGACGGCAACCCCAAGGGCACCCGCATCTTCGGGCCCGTCGCCCGCGAGCTGCGCGACAAGAACTACATGAAGATCGTGTCGCTGGCGTCGGAAGTGGTGTGAGGCCGAGGGGCACGGGGACAGAGGCACGAAGGGACGGAGTGAACGAAGCATGCCACGCCACGTACGAAAAGGCGATCAGGTGATGGTGACCAGCGGCTCGTACAAGGGCCAGGTCGGCGAGATCATCCGCGTGATCACGAAGGGGGAGAGCCCCGACGAGACGCGCGTGGTCCTCAAGGGCCTCAACCTGCGGACCAAGCACGTCAAGCCCGGCCGGCTCAACCCGCAGGGCTCGGTGATCACCAAGGAGGCCTCGCTGCACATCAGCAAGGTCTCGCCGGTGGTGGACGGCAAGCCCGTCCGCGTCGGCTTCCGCACCGAGAAGGACGGCAGCAAGGTGCGCGTGGCGCGCCACGGCGGCAAGGAACTGAAGGTGCTCAACACCCTCTTCGACGCGAGCAAGAAGCGCGGCTGAGCGGGCGGACCGGATAGCGAGGCAGGACAAAGACCATGGCCAAGGACACCGACAATCAGAACAGGCCCGCGGGCAAAGAGGGCAAGGGCCCGCAGCGCGGCGGCAAGGGCGGCTCTTCCAAGGGCGGCCACGGCGGCAGGAAGATCGACGCGGCGGTCGAGGCCGAGGCCGCGACGGCCGCGAAGGCCCCGCCGCGCCTCCGCGTCTCCTACGAGGAGAAGGTCCGCCCGCGGGTGGCCGAGAAGTTCGGCCTCGCGAACCGCTTCGCGCAGCCCAAGCTCGAGAAGATCGTGGTGAACATCAACATGGGCCGCCACCTCGAGGGCACCAAGATCCCCGCGGACAAGAAGCAGACGGTCCTCGACACGATCACCCGCATCACGGGCCAGAAGCCCGTCGTGGTCAAGGCCAAGAAGAGCGTGAGCAACTTCAAGCTCCGCGCGGGGTTCGAGAGCAGCGCGATGGTCACGATGCGCCGCGAGCGCATGTGGAACTTCCTCGACCGCCTCATCAACCTCGCCACGCCCCGCATCAAGGACTTCCGCGGCCTGAGCGACAAGGCCTTCGACCGCCAGGGCAACTACTCCATGGGCCTGACCGAGCAGGGCGTCTTCCCCGAGATCAACATGGCCGAGGTCACGTTCACGCACGGCATGCACATCAACTTCGTCTTCCGCAACAGCAACCCCGAGCTCTCGCGGTTCGTCCTCGAGGAGCTGGGCATGCCGTTCAAGAAGCCGGAGACCAAGTAAGGCACGAAGGAAGGAAGCAAGCGATATGGCGACCAAGGCGCAGATGGCCAAGAGCAGGCGGAAGCCCAAGTTCAGCACGCGGAAGGTCTACCGCTGCGAGCTGACCGGGCGCGACCGCGGCGTCTACCGCAAGTTCCGCCTCTCCCGCATCATGCTCCGCAAGCTCGCCCTCGAGGGCAAGATCCCGGGGATGCGGAAGGCGAGCTGGTAGAACGGGGCAGGCAGGCACGAAGGCACGGAGTGACGCGCGTCGGACGCCGACGCGGGAGCCCGAAGAGGTGAATGATGTCGATCGGTGATCCAGTTGCGGACATGCTGACCCGCGTGCGGAACGCGGTGGCGAACAAGAGCAAGACCGTTACCTGCGTGCGCAACAAGGTGTGCGTCGGCATCGCCGGCGTCCTGCGCGACGAGGGTTACATCGAGAGCTTCGATGTGATCGAGGACGGCCGCCAAGGCCTCATCCGCGTGCGCCTCAAGTACGGCCCCGCGGGCGAGAGCGTGCTGAACAAGCTCACGCGCGCCAGCAAGCCCGGCCGCCGCGTCTATTCCGGTGTCGGCGACATCCCGCGCCCGCTGCAGGGCCTGGGCATCGCCATCGTCTCCACCAGCCGCGGCGTCCTGAGCGACCGCAAGGCCCGCGAGGAGCGTGTCGGCGGCGAACTTCTCTGCACGATCGAGTAACGAAGGGAACGACCGCGGAAGCCCGGGCACGACCGGCGAGCCAGACGCGAAGGAGCAAGCGATGTCGAGAATCGGCAAGAAACCCATCCCCGTCCCCGCCGGCGTCAAGGTCGCGATCAACGGCCAGAAGATCGGCGTCGAGGGCCCCAAGGGCAAGCTCGCGTTCGATGTCCGCCCCGAGGTCAAGATCGCCTGGACCGAGAGCGAGAAGGCCATCCGCGTCGAGCAGGCACAGGGCGTCACCGACGACGACCGCGCGGCCCGCGCCCACTGGGGCACGACCCGCGCCCTGATCCGCAACATGGTCGAGGGCGTCACCAAGGGCTACGAAAAGAATCTCCAGGTCGTCGGCACCGGCTGGTCCGCCGCCGTCCAGGGCAAGCAGCTCAAGGTCGTCGCGGGCCTGGCCAACCCGCTCATGTTCCCGATCCCCGACGGCATCACCGTGACGGTGGACAAGGCGCAGGGCGACACCACCCCGGTCAAGATCGTGGGCACGGACCGCCAGGCGGTCGGGCAGTTCGCGGCGATGATCCGCGCCCGCCGCAAGCCCGAGCCGTACAACGGCAAGGGCATCAAGTACGCGGAAGAGGTCATCAAGCGCAAGCAGGGCAAGCAGTTCGGCGCCTAAGCGTCGGTTTGACGAGGTGGATCAATGGACAGGAACGCAGCCAAGGCCGCTCGCCGCTCCCGCAGGCGCATCGGCATCCGCAAGCGGGTCTCGGGCACGACGGAGCGTCCGCGCCTCGCCGTGTACAAGTCCCTCAACCACATCTACGCGCAGGTCATCGACGACCTCTCCGGCCGCACGCTCGTCAGCGCCTCCAGCGCCGAGGGCGACCTCAAGCTCGAGAAGACAGGCAACAGCAAGGCCGCGGCGGCCGTGGGCAAGGCCCTCGGCGAGCGCGCCAAGCAGGCCGGCATCAAGGCGGTCGTGTTCGATCGTGGCGGCTTCAAGTACCACGGCCGCGTCAAGGCCCTGGGCGACGCGGCCCGCGAGGCGGGGCTTTCCTTCTGAGTTGGAACGGGGCGCACCGCCCCGCAAGGTGAGACACAAATGTCCGACGTGATCGAGCAATCCAGTCGTATCGAGTCGACCAACCTCGGCGTGATGCGCACCAGCGCCACCGTCAAGGGCGGCCGCCGCTTCCAGTTCGGCGCGCTCGTGGTGGTCGGCGACCGCCGGGGCAAGGTCGGCCTCGGCTACGCCAAGAGCCCCGAGGTGCCCGGCGCCATCGAGAAGGCCGAGCGCTACGCGCGCCGCAAGCTCCTCGAGCTCCCGCTGCTGGGCTCGACGATCCCGCACGAGGTCGAGGGGAAGTTCTCCTCGTCCAAGGTGCGGCTCGTCCCCGCCGCGCCCGGCACGGGCGTCGTCGCCGGCTCCACCGTCCGCGCGATCCTGGAGATGGCGGGCGTCACCGACTGCATCACCAAGTGCTACGGCACCACCAACAAGCGCAACGTGGTCAAGGCCGTCTTCGCCGGTCTCGAGCAGCTGCGCTCGTCGCAGCGCATCAAGGCCGTGCGCGGCGTCGACCTCGGCCCCAGCGAGATCGAGAACAAAATCGAGCGCGGCAAGCGCTTCCAGCCCGTCGCGGCCCGTCGTGACAAGGCCAAGGGCCCCGTCAACACCGTCGGCGACGAGCGCCGCAAGGGCCGCGGCGGGCCGCGCCGGCGTGGGCCGGGCGGCGGTGGCGGCGGCGGAGGTGGTGGTGGTGGCGGCGGCGGTGGGGGCGACGCGGGCGGGCCGCCGACGGCGGCCGACGGAGCGGGCGGCGCACCGGCCGCGTAAGAGCCGGGCGAGGCACCGAGTGCTACGGGCTTTTCTTCACCACGCACAACGCACGACGCACACGAAGTTCGCAGGGAGTTCCGAGTCATGATGATCCACGACATCACCGCACGCGCCGGCAGGTACAAGGCCCGCAAGCGCGTCGGCCGAGGCGAAGGCGGCGGCCACGGCAAGCAGTCCGGCCGCGGCAACAAGGGCGCGGGCTCGCGCTCGGGCACGAGCGCCAAGAAGGGCTTCGAGGGCGGGCAGATGCGCTACTTCCGGCGCCTCGCCAAGTTCGGTTTCACGAACGCGCCGTTCAAGACGCACTTCTGGACCGTCAACCTCGGCGACATCATCGCCCACCCGCGCTTCGCCAAGGGCGGCGACGTGACCGTCGAGTCGCTCATCGCGGCCGGCCTGGTGCGCGACGACAGCCGGGACCTCAAGATCCTGGGCAACCTCTCCAAGAGCAGCCCGGGCGTCAAGGTCAAGCTCAACGTCACCGCCAACCGCCTGTCGGACACGGCCCGCAAGCTGATCACCGACGCCGGCGGCAGCGTGACCGAGACGGGCACGCGGCGCGACGTCGTCCGCGGCGTGGACCGCAACAGCGAGGACCGCAAGCCCAAGAACCTGACCAAGAAGCTCAAGCGCTCGTCCGGCGCCAAGGCCCCCAAGGCCGACGCCGAGGAGGCCAAGCCCGACGAGAAGGCCAAGAAGTAACGCCGAACCACGCGGGGCGGGCCGTTCGAGCCCGCCCCGTGTTGTTTTCCGGTTTCTACGATTCCCACCCGGCCGCGTCCGCCCCGCGGCCCTCCGTCCGGCATCGAAGAGAGTCCCGCCCGGCGTCCGCCCGGGCGGGCGGAGGATCGAGCAAGCCCCATGTGGCAGACCCTGACCAACGTCTTCAAGGTCCCGGAACTGCGGACCAAGATCCTCTTCACCCTCGGGATGATGATGGTCTTCCGGATCGGGCATTGGATCACGATCCCCGGCATCAACCACGAGGCGCTCGAGCGCCAGATGCGCAACCTGACCGAGCAGGGAGGCTCGGTCGGCACGCTCGCCAGCGCCGTCGCCATGTTCTCCGGCGGTGCGCTCACGCGCGCGACGATCTTCGGCCTGGGCATCATGCCCTACATCACGGCCGGCATTGTCTTCCAGCTCCTCGCCACCGTCTGGCCACGCCTCAAGCAGCTGCAGGAGGAGGGCCCCACCGGCCGCCAGAAGATCATGGAGTACACGCGCTACGCGGCCCTCGCGTTGTGCATCGTGCAGGGCATCGGCTGGCTCTCGTTCCTGCGCAGCGAAAACCTGATCTACGCGGGCTGGACCAACCACCCCATGTGGTGGATCATGGCGCTCGCGTGCCTCACGGCCGGCACCATGTTCCTCATGTGGCTCGCCGAGCAGATCGACAAGCATGGCATCGGCAACGGCGCCTCCATGATCATCATGGCCGGCATCCTCGCGGAAATGCCCAGGGCCATCCAGTGGGTCTTCAACAACTTCGACCCGGGCGAGCAGAACAAGATGGGCTACATGGGCGTCATCTGCCTCGCCGCCGGGTTCGTGATCGTGATCGCGGGCAGCGTGCTCATGACCGTCGCGCAGCGCCGGATCCCGGTGCAGCAGGCCAAGCACGCGCGCGGCCGCAAGGTCTTCGGCGGGCAGCGCAGCTACCTGCCGCTGCGCCTCAACCACGGCGGCGTGATGCCGATCGTCTTCGCCAGCAGCCTGATGCTCTTCCCCGCGGTGCTCTTCGACCAGCTCCGCAACCTCGCGCAGAGCAACCTGGGCGAGACGGCGCTGGGCACGACGGCCGCGCGCTTCCTCGCGTCCAACTTCGCGCCCGGCCAGTTCCTCTACATCCTCGCCTACATCGCGATGGTTTACTTCTTCTCGTACTTCTGGATCACGGTGCAGTTCAACCCCGAGGAAATGAGCAAGCAGATGAAGGAGAGCGGCTCCATCATCCCCGGCCTGCGCCCCGGCCCGCGCACCGCCGAGTACCTCGAGACCGTGATGAACCGCATCACGTACGTCGGCGCGGGGTTCCTCGCCGTGATCGCCGTGCTCCCGCCGCTGCTCACGCAGGCGTTCAACGTCGACTACTCGGTCACGCAGTTCCTGGGCGGCACGGGCCTGCTCATCGTCGTCTCGGTGTGCATGGACTTCCTGCAGCGCGTCGAGGCGAACCTCATGATGCGCAACTACGCCGGCTTCCTCGGCGGCGACGACGGCTCCGGCGGCCCGCGCTTCCGCGCCGCCCGCGGCTGAACGCGCATGGCGATCCCGCTCAAGTCGCCGGCGCAGATCGACGCGATCGCCGCGGCGGGGCGCGTGCTCGACACCGTGCTCCACGACCTCGCGCTGCGCGACCTGCAGCCCGGGGTCACCACGCGCGAGCTGAGCGAGCGCGCCGACCGGTTGATCCGCGCCCGGCGGGCGACGCCCGCGCTCCTCGGGTACCGGCAGGGCGGTGCGCCCGCGTTCTCCGGGGCCGCGTGCGTCTGCGTGAACGAGGAGGTCGTCCACGCCGCGCCCTCGTCGCGCATCGTGCGCGCTGGCGACGTCGTGACGATCGACTGCGCCATCGAGTACAAGGGCTGGCACGCGGACACCGCCTGGACGGTCGCGGTGGACGACCGCTCGGGGCGTGCGTCCCGCCTGCAGGCGCTCGCCGCGGGAACGCTCGCCGACGCCGCCGCGGCGATCGCCCCCGGCGTGCGATGGTCCTCGATCGCGGACGCGGCGCGAGAGCGCGTCGCGCGCGAGGGGTGCTGCCTGCTCGCGGGGTACTGCGGCCACGGCGTGGGGCGTGCGCTGCACGAACCGCCCCGTCTCTCGTTCGTCTCGCGCGACTGGTCCGCGCCGGGCGAGGACGTCGTGCTTCAGGCGGGGATGGTGCTTTGCGTCGAGCCGATCATCTGCGAGGGGACGAGCCCGCCGCCCCTGGCCGTGCTCGACGACGGGTGGACCGTGGTGACCGCCGACCGCCGCTGGACGGCGCACGAGGAGGTCTGCGTGGCGGTGACGCGGACCGGATCGCGGGTTTTAGCGGGCTGTGCGCCGGCGATGGCCTAAACTAGCGACCTTTCACGGCGCCCGGCGCCCACGGAGCACAAACCAAGCGCATGGCAAAGCAGGACGACAAGTTCACGTTCGAAGCGACGGTCATCGAGGCGCTGCCGAACGCCATGTTCAAGGTCCGCCTTCCCAACGAGCAGAAGACGGAAGTGCTCGCCTACGTGTCGGGAAAGATGCGGATGAACTACATCCGCATCCTCCCCGGGGACCGCGTGACGGTCGAGATCAGCCCGTACGACCTGAGCAAGGCCCGGATCACGTTCCGGCACTGACCGAATCTACCCCGAACCCGGGCGGCCGGCGGCCGGACACCGGCGGGCGAGCGTGGCCGACGCGCCGTTCCTCGCCCCGGCGCCGCTCCGGTTTTCTTGCCTCCGTCTCGTCATCTCCCCGTCTCCTCGTCTCTCTCCCCGCCTAGAATCCCTTCCCCTCCGTGCCGGAATCCCGGCTCGGCGCGGCAACACAGGAAGGTGACTCGTGAAGGTCCGTTCGAGCGTCAAAAAGATGTGCGCGTCGTGCCAGGTCGTGCGGCGCAAGGGCAAGGTCCGCGTCATTTGCAAGTCCGACCCCAAGCACAAGCAGGTCCAGGGCTGAGTTGGCGGCTCGCCTTTGGCGCGCCTTAGAGGAATCCACGCACAATGCCACGCGTCGCAGGTATCGATATCCCCGACAAGAAGAAGGTCTACTTCGCGCTGCAGTACATCCACGGCATCGGGCCGAAGTTCGCGCGCGACATCCTCACCGAGGCCGGTGTGGACCTCGAGCAGCGCGCGGGCGAGGTGGACGAGCTCAAGCTCGCCCAGATCAACGCCATCATCGACGCGAACTTCCTCGTCGAGGGCGCCCTCCGCCGCCAGGTGTCGCAGAACATCCAGCGCCTGAAGGACATCCGCAGCTACCGGGGCGAGCGCCACCGCAAGGGCCTCCCCGTCCGCGGCCAGCGCACGCAGTCCAACGCGCGGACCCGCAAGGGCAAGAAGAAGACCGTCGCCGGCAAGAAGTCGGTCAAGGCGAAGTAAGAAGGCGCCTGCACCCGGGTAGGGCCCCGAGCGGGCCTGACGATCCGAAGGAACACGAATGTCGAAGACCAAGAAAGTCCGCAAGAACGTCACGCGCGGCGTCGCGCACATCCACGCCACCGGCAACAACACGATCGTCACCGTCACCGACATGAACGGCGAGACGATCGCGTGGGACAGCGCAGGCACGATGGGCTTCAAGGGCGCCCGCAAGAGCACCCCCTTCGCCGCGACCCGCGCCGCCGAGACCGTCGGCGGCAAGGCCCGCAAGCTCGGCATGAGCGAGGTCGAGATCCGCATCAAGGGCCCGGGCGCCGGGCGCGAGAGCGCGGTCAACGGCCTCACCGCCTCGGGCCTGCGCGTGACGGCGATCGAGGACCGCACGCCGGTCCCGCACAACGGCTGCCGCCCCCGCAAGCGCCGCCGCGTGTAATCAATCGTTTCGCCCCTCGGAAAAGAAGGGCCGTTGGCTCCCCCGGCGAGCCCGCGCCGCCCGTGATCCGAGATCGGCGAGCAGTTCCCACAAGGAATGCCGGGAGTCTGTGAGGGCGTCTATCAATGGCGACTCGTGTCCGTTGGCGCGGGCTTGAACTGCCCACGCGCGTTGCGTTCGATCCCCGTTTCCGCTCCGACACCTACGGCCGCTTCTCCGTCGAGCCGTTCGAGCGCGGCATGGGCACCACCGTGGGCAACAGCCTGCGCCGCGTGCTCCTCTCCTCGCTCGAGGGCGCCGCCGTCACGTCCATCAAGATCAAGGGCGTGCAGCACGAGTTCAGCCCCCTCAAGGGCGCGATGGAGGACGTGACCGACATCGTCCTCAACGTCAAGAACCTCGTCGTGAAGCTCGAGGGCGACGAGCCCAAGACCATGCGCCTGGCCGCCCGCGGCCCCGGCGAGGTCACGGCCGACATGATCCAGGCCGACACCGCCGTCACGATCCTCAACAAGGACCTCGTGATCGTCACGCTCACCGACGCCGTGGACTTCGAGATGGAGCTCGTCGTCGGCAAGGGCCGCGGCTACGTCCCCGCCAGCGAGCAGTACAACAACCAGGAGGAGCAGGAGATCGGCCGCATCGCGGTCGACGCGATCTACTCCCCGGTCCAGCGCGTCCGCTACAAGATCGAGGAGACGCGCGTCGGCCAGCGCACCAACTACGACAAGCTCACCATGGAGATCTGGACCAACGGCACGGTCACGCCCGAGATGGCGACCGTCGAGGCCGCCAAGATCTTCCGCAAGCACCTCAACCCCTTCGTCCAGTACTTCGACATCGGCGAGGAGCGCGTGAGCGAGGCCGCCGCGGCCGCCGCGAGCGTCGACGAAGAGCTCATCCGCAAGCTGAACATGAACATCAGCGAGCTGGAACTCTCCGTCCGCGCGAGCAACTGCCTCGAGAGCGCCCGCATCGAGACCGTCGGACAGCTCGTCACGCTGACCGACGCCGAGCTCCTCAAGCTCCGCTCCTTCGGCCGCACGAGCCTCCGCGAGGTGAAGCGCAAGCTGCAGGACATCGGCCTGGACCTGGGGATGGCGATGCCCGAGGGCTACACCGTCTCCGTGCCGCAGATCCCGGCGCAGGGCTGATCGCAATCGGCCCCCGTCGGGGCTAGAATCTCGACCCACCGCGCCCCGGCGAAACGCCGCGGCGCGGCTTTGACCGGAAAGGTGGGTTTGTCATGCGTCACGGCAGGGCTGGATACCGACTCGGCAGGAAAACCGCGCACCGCACGGCGATGCTGCGCAATCTCGCGGCGGGCCTCTTCGAGCACGGGCAGATCGTCACGACGATCCCCAAGGCCAAGGCCGTGCAGCCGTTCGTCGAGAAGATCGTCACCGACGCCAAGGCCGGCGACCTCGCCGCGCGCCGACGCGTCGTGGCCAAACTCGGCGGCAACCGCCGCGGCTTCGACTGGCTCTACCTCCCCAAGAAGGCCACCGAGGACGAGACGAACGCGGTGAACGAGCTCCGCGACCGCGCCAAGGCCTTCTTCGACGTGCCGGCGAGCAGCGAGGTGGAGCGCAACCGCTACGGCGAGCTCCGCAAGGCCCCGAAGATCGTCAAGCACATCTTCGACCACATCGCCCCGCGCTTCGCCGACCGCGCCGGCGGCTACACGCGCATCGTCAAGCTGGGCAAGCACCGGATCGGTGACGCGGCCGAGCTCTGCGTCCTGCAGTTCGTCGGCGCGGAGGACGGCCCGGAGATCGGCGGCCGCCCCAGCACCCGCCGCCGCCAGGCCGACAAGCGCACCGCCTTCTACGCGAAGGTTCGTGACGCCAAGAAGGCCGGCTGAACCGGCCCGTCCCTTCGGACGTATGAATGATCACAAAGGCCGCGCTCGAAAGGGTGCGGCCTTTTGCCATTTGTGGGTCCCGATGAAGTGTCTAGCGCAGCGCGGACTTGCGCGAAACCCTGCCGTTGGCCAGCAGGTACGCAGTCCCGAGCGTCTCGGCCACGAATCGCTCACACTCGTTCCGCTGCGGCCCGGTGACGCCCTGCGCGTCAAAGTGCGATAGGAGCGAGATCGCGGCCCTGCGCAATCCCTGATCCGAGGCGAGCCCCCTCGCGAGCTTCGCGATCACATCCGTTTCAGAGGAAGGCTTCAGCTCCATGACGGAGAGATCGGCGGTTGCGGCGGGGATGTCAACGGCCGAGCCCGAAATCGGGAGTGTCGCGGCCGATGCGGATGTGAAGCGCGCCATGTGATGTTCCTTTCAGTTCACCAATACACGCTTATCGGAGCCAACCGGATTCAGGGATCAAAGTCGATCCGCATCTCGGCCATGAGGTCGAGGATTGTGGTGGAGATGCCCGTGCCGGACGCAAGCACGACCAACTCCGCGTCTTTTAGACCGCTGTTCGCGTCGTCGCGGTACCACTAAACCACCGCGCCGGGCGCCGGGGACCGGGCCGGGAATGTGCCCCGGTAGCACTTGCAGACCCGCAGCGACACGCTCTCCACGGCGGGGTCCTTGCACGTCTTCTGGTTGTGCACAGCGAGCGGGATGCCTTGGTCGCACCGGTCGCGCAGACCCTGCACTCCGTTCACGTCCTCTTCAGCGTTCCACACCGTCCCCGACGCGCCCGAGAGGCGCGAGCCCCGCATGTAAATGACTCTTCTTGCGATCGCCATTCATCCCCCACGGAGTTGACGCCCGAGTGTAGGTTATCCGAAACCCGTCTCCCCGTCACGACGATGAACAACCGGCGGCCGCGCCGTGCGTACATCCGTGTGGAAGGGGTCCCGCTCCGGTCCGAGCGACGGCATGATCAGCAAAATCGAACAAGACCACCAACGCTTCCGGCAGATCGTCCGCGGCAAGATCCGCCGCGACCTTCGGCGGTTCATGTCGCGCGGCGACATCCTCGCGCGCGAGGGGCGCCGCGTCGTCTCCGTCCCGATCCACGACGTCGAGCTGCCGCGGTTTCAGTACGGCGACAACACCGGCGTGGGCATGGGCGAGGGCAAGGAGGGCCAGGGCGTCGGCCGGGGCGGCGAGCAGGAAGGCCGCCACGTCATGGAGGTGGACGTCTCCCTCGAGGAACTCGCCGACATCCTCGCCGAGGAGCTGCGCCTACCGCGCATCAAGCCGCGGGGGCAGCACCGCATCACGACGACGCGCGACAAGTACTCGGGGATCCGGCCCGTGGGGCCCGCGAGCCTGCGGAGCTTCAAGCGGACGTACCGCGAGGCCCTCAAGCGTCAGCTGGCGCTGGGCACCTACGACCCCGACGACCCGGTGATCATCCCGGTCAAGAGCGACCTGCGCTTCCGCACGTGGAACGAGGTGAAGAAGCCGCAGAGCAACGCCGCGATCGTCTACATGATGGACGTCTCGGGCAGCATGGGCGAAGAGCAGAAAGAGCTCGTGCGCCTCGAGGCCTTCTGGATCGACACGTGGCTGCGCCGCAACTACGAGGGGATCGACAGCCGCTACATCGTGCACGACGTCAAGGCCGGCGAGGTGGACAAGCAGACGTTCTTCAGCATCCGCGAGGACGGCGGCACGCGCATCAGCAGCGCCCTGCAGTGCTGCAAGGAGCTCCTGGAGAACCACTACGACCCCAACGAGTGGAACGTCTACCTCTTCCACTTCTCCGACGGCGACAACAGCTCCGACTCCGACAACCGCCTCTGCGTGAAGCTCCTGCGCGACGACCTGCTCCCGCGCTGCAACATGTTCGGCTACTGCCAGGTCGCGAGCGCCTACGGCAGCGGCTCGTTCCTCGGCGTGCTCAACGAGTCCTTCCCCGGCGGCGAACCGGACGAACAGGGCCCGCGTCTTGTGACGAGCAAGGTCGGGGGGCGCGAAGATATCCTCGAGTCCCTCCGCACGTTCTTCAAGGCCGGGCGCTGACCTCCGCAGCCGGTCGGTTGCGCCCGGCGAGCCGATCGATCCGCGCCGCGCGGACCCGCGCAGCGCAAGACCGCCGCGCACCCCCGATACCCTCGCACCGCGTGCTCCTTCTCGCGATCTACGCCATGCTCGTCTGGGCCCTGTGCTTCCGCTTCCGGCGGCGGACGGCGGGGCTTGTCGCCTGGATCGCGGGCGTGGCGGCCGCGGCGACCATCGCCCTCCTCGACCGCAAGGTGCGCGTGTGGATGGGGGACCCGGACGACGCGTTCTCGAGCATGCAGATGGTGCTCTGGGCCGAGGTCGCCATCGTCTCGGTGATGGGTTTGTTCATTTGGGCGATGCCGCGTCGGCCCGCGCCCGAGTTCCCGTGCAAGCGCTGCGGGTACGACCTCGCCGGCCTGGAGACGGACGCGCCCACATGCCCGGAGTGCGGGCGCGCCAACGCGCGCGTGCACGTGCTGCGGTAAGACCCGTCGCCGAGACGCGGTGAGCGCGGTGGAGAGAATGGACGGACTTGAAGAGCCGCGCTCCGGCGCTCGCTCCGGACCGACGCGCCCTCGTCCTGGCGGCTCCCCGCCGGATCCCTCCCCGGTGTGAGTCCTATCTCCGCGCGAGCCGGTAGAGCGCCCCCGCGCCCAGCACCAGCGCCGGCAGCCCGGCGATGAGACCGACGCGGAGCCACCGCAGCCGCGCCGCGTCGATCGGCCGCACCATCGCCACCGCTCGTGCCGCGGGGCCCTGCGCGATCAGCGCGTCCTGCCGCGCGAGCCACAGCACGCTCGCCTCGAAGAGTTCCGTGTTCCCCGGGAACGCGAGCGCCGAGCGGGCGTCCACCGACGCGCGCTGCTGCGTCACCTGATCGAAGAACCAGTCGTTGCTGCCGACGACGACCACACGCCTGCCGCCGCCCTCGACCGCCCCGGCGACGACCCACCCCGCCCCGGGATTTTCCGGCGCTTGCTTGTCGCGGTCCGCGTCGAACCGCGGCGCGTCCGGCAGCGCGGCACGCTGGTCGCGGGGCGTCTGCCGCAGCCGCAGCCATTGCGACTCCGCCCACGTCGCGGTGTCCGCCGGCGCCGTGTAAAGCGGAACGGCGTCCGCCGGCAGCGTCAACGGGATGCACCACGTGAAGTACGTGGGCAGCGACCGCACCGCACCGCAGAGCGGATGCTCGGACTCCGACGGCTGCAGCACCCGGTCCGTCTCGGGGAACGGGCCCCGCGGCGTAGAGACGCGTGTCAACAACGGCGTGCCCGTCATCGCCCCGACGCCCAGCGACTCCAGCGGCTTCGCGACCGGGTCCGCCTCGCCGAGCGCCGGCAGCATCGACGGCGCGAGCGACAGGAGGAGCCCGTCGCCGCGCGAGACGACGTCGCTCACAACCCGCCCCAGCGCCGCGGCCCGCTGCGCACCCGACAGCCCCCCTGGGGCCGCCGCGGCGGAGGAATCGGGGCACATCGCGGCGTACACGCGCGGCCGATCGCCCGCCGGGTCGATCTCGCGCAGATCGGGCTCCTCGCCCGCCGTCACGGCCCACTCGACAAAGTCGACGCCGCGCAGCCCGAGGCGGGCGATCAAGGCGTCGAGCGCCCGCGACTCCCGGACGAACGGCCGCACCTCCGCGTGCGCGAAGATCACGATCGGGCGGCGGGGCTCGAGCACCGTGCCCATCGACGCGGCGATCAGGTCCTCCAGGCGTCGCCGCTCGTCGCGCCGGCTCGCCTCCGCCGCGTCCAGCCACTCCGCGCTCGGGAGCAGTTCGTCCAGGTCGATCGCCGCCATCCCCGTGTCGGCGGGCCCGATCACGATCGCGGCGGCGCCGGCGCGGAGCGCGTCCTCGACGCGGAGGACGTCCGGCGACTTCGCGCCGCGGAGGGTCTCGGCCGTACGCCGCAGCCCGTCCAGTTCCTGCTCCATCGCCGCCGCGAGCGTTCTGGCCCGAGAGGCCGCGGCGCCCGGGGTTTGTGCGCTCTCGGCCAGCCGCCTGCAGTCGCGCACGAGCCCCGAGAGGTCGTCCGCGATCGCCTCGGCCTGCCGGCGCGCGAGGCCGACGGCGAGGTCGGGCCTCGCCGCCCCGCCTCCCCGCCCGGCGGCGGCGTCGTTCGCCCGGGAAGACGCGTTCTTCGCGTCCGTCGCGCGCAGCCGCAGGAGCATGACCGAGGAGTCGGCGAACGACGCGAGCGCCGCCGGCGCCCCGGCAAGATCGGCCTTGAGCGCGGCGAACTCGGGCGCGAACCGCGATTCCATGGCGGTCGCCGCGCTGTCCAGACGCGCGCGCGCGTCCGCCGCGAGGCCCGCCAACGACCGCAGTTCCTCCGCACGCTCATCGTGCAACGCCCGCACCAGAGAGCGAAGGTCTTCCACGCCGCGGGCGGACGCCGCGTCGATCATCGTCACGGTCAGGTTGCGCGAGCGGGCACGCACCTCGTCCAGCACGTCCTCGAGGTTCCGCCGCGCACGCGGATCGGCGGTGCGCAGGTCGGCCGCGACGATGATGCGCCACGGGCCGGCGCCGTCGAGCGCCGCCGCGTGGCCCGCCGCCCGGGGTGAGAGGGCGGTGTCGCCGGCGGCGGTCGCGTCGAACCGCGCCCGCCCGCGCTCCGCGATGATGTTGGCGTTGACCACGACGAGCGCCCACGCGCCCAGCGTGACGCACGCGAGGAGGAGCGGGACGGCCCGGGAACGGCGGCGGGGCCGCGCGGACGGAGTGGCGGGGGCGCTCACCGCCACCTCCGCCACTGCACGATGCCCACGGTGAGCGCGAGGCACCACGCGATCGCGCCGCCGAAGAACACGACGTGCGACGTGTCGATGATCCCCTTGGCGAAGTCGCCGGTGCGCGACGGGATCGACAGGCGGTAGAGCATCGACCTCCACGGGTCGTCGAGCGAACGGCCCAGCCACCCGGCGAGGAGGAACCCGAGGACCACGAAGAGCGTCGTCATGAACGCGAGCGTCGCGTTGCTCGTCCCCGCCGAGGCGGCGATGCCCACGGCGAGGTAGAGGCCCGCGACGAGAGCGAGGCTGAGGTACCCGGTCGCGATCGGCCCCAGGTCCGGCGCGGGGTCGCTGTACACCGTGAGCAGCGCCGGGTAGACGAGCGTCGGCGCGAACATGCACGCGAGGAAGATCGCGCCGCCCGCGTACTTCCCGAGCACGAGCGTGAGGCTCGACGCCGGGCTCGTGGCCAGCGGCTCGATCGTGCCGGTGCGGTACTCCTCCGCGAAGAGACGCATCGCCACCGCGGGGACGACGGGCAGCAGCAGCCACCCGGCGACGTCGAAGAACGGCCGCATCGTCGCCGGGCGCGCGGGGGCCAGCACCATCACCGAGAAAACCGCGCCGCAGAGCAACAGATACAGCGCGACGATGATCCACCCAGCGGGCTGGCGGAAGTACGCGGACAGCTCTCGCCGCGCGACGGCCCACGCGCCGGACCACGCGCGCGATATGGAGTTGCCGGTCTTCACGCAGTCCCCTCCGCCGCGCTCTCTTCGAGCACACGCACGAACACCGCCTCGAGCGTCGCCCGCGTCGGCGCGATCTCCCGGAGCGTAACGCACGCCCCCTGCGCCGCCCGCGCCACCCCCTCGCGGACGTCGACGCCCGCCGCCGCGTGCACCGCGTAGCGCCGCCAGCCGCCCGGCCCGACCGCCCGCTGATCGACCCGCGTGACGCCCGCGATCGCCCCCAGCGCGCCGACGAACCGCCCCGCGGCGTGCTCGTCATGCACGAGCGCTTCCACTTCCAGCCCCCCGGGCGTGAAGCGCGATGCCAGGTCCGCCACCGCCCCGTCGGCCCGCAACTTCCCGCTCGCGACGATCATCACCCTGTCGCAGAGCATCTCCACCTCGGGCAGCACGTGCGAGCTGATCAGCATCGTCCGCTCGGACGCGAGCCCGCGGATCAGGCCGCGCATCTCGCGCACCTGCGTCGGGTCCAGCCCGCTGGTCGGTTCGTCGAGGACCAGCACCGGCGGGTCGTGCAGCAGCGCCGCCGCGAGCCCCACGCGTTGCCTGTACCCTTTGCTCAGCTCCCCGATCCGGCGCTTGCGGACGTCCTTGAGCCAGCACTGCTCGACGACGCGCGACACGCCGCCGCCCCGCGCCGACCACGGCATGCCGAAGAGCCTGCCCCGGAAGTGCAGATAGTCTTCGACGCGCGCCTCGGGGTACAGGGGCGTCGACTCCGGCAGATACCCGATCCTCGCCGCGGCCGACCGCCGATCAGTCTCGACATCAACCCCGTCGATCTCGATCACCCCGTGGTCAGGCGTCAGGAACCCGGCGATCATGCGGATGAGCGTGGACTTGCCGGCGCCGTTGTGCCCCAGCAGCCCGGCGACCTGCGCCTTGGGCAGCTCGAACGACACCCCGCGGACCGCGTGCAGCGATCCGTACCACTTGTGGACATCTTCAACGCGGACAGCGGCGTGCATCGGCATGCGTTCTCGCGCACGGAGAGGGGTGCCCGTTCGGGCGGCGGTCGGTTCATCTCGGGTTATTGCCCGGCCCTTGTGCGCAGGGAGGGGAATTCGGCCCGGAATTGCCGATCCTGTATCGGTCGGCCGTCGGATCGACCGCGCCGGAATCTTTCGCCGCCGGTCCGGTCGGCGTTCGGCGTGGCGGGGCTCTTTCTTCTGACCGGATATTCTTTCGGGCAGACAGACCGAACGAAAGGCCGGAGTCTTGGGGCAGGGATCGACCCAGCGCGCGGGAGAAGTGCAGGCGCAGAATCCGCCGACGGAGTCGCGCCTCGGTCGCATGGAGACAGGGGTTCCAGTTCGCGGCGGGGTGGACGGCGGCGCCGACGGCGATGCCGCGATCAATGCCCCTCTCGCCACGCTCGCCCTGTCTCTCCTCTCCGCCATCGGCGAGGGCGTCGGCCTCGCGACCCGTGAAGGGCAGCTCATCTGGGCGAACGACATGCTCACGCACCTGCCGGGCGCCATGGCCGAACGCATCGGCGTGGCGTGCCGCCAGTTCGAGCTCGACCACCCGCTCGCGCCGCCCAACGTCAAGGTCCCGCCCGGCTGGCTGCCGCCCCGGACCGAAACGACGATGCACGAGGCCGAGCGGTACTTCGAGGTCATCCTCACGCCCGTGAGCCGCGCGACGATCGCCGCGATCGGCGACTCGGTGCGACGCTGGGAGGCGTGCCTCGTCGTGCTCGTGCGCGACATCACGGCGGCCAAGCGCCTCCAGCAGCGCATCGACGCGATCGACCAGGCCGGGAGCGAGCTCGTCCGCTTCGAGCGCGACGTCGTGCACCGGTACAACGCCATGGAGCGGCTGAAGCTGCTCGAGCAGAAGATCGTCCGCTTCGCGCGCGACCTACTCCACTTCGACCACTTCGCCATCCGCCTGCTCGACGAACGCACGGGGCGCCTGGAGCTCGTGCTGGGCTACGGCCTGCCGCCCGAGTACGACTCCTTCGAGATCCGCCCCGCCCTCGAGGGCCACGGCATCACCGGGTACGTCGCCGCCTCCGGCCGCAGCTACGTCTGCCCCGACACCGCCACGGACCCGCTCTACCTCCCGGGAGCGGTGGACGCCAAGAGCTCGCTCACCGTACCGCTGCGCGTGCACGACAAGGTCATCGGCGTGATGAACGTCGAGAGCCAGCGGCCCAGCGCCTTCGGCGAGGAGGACCGGCAGCTGGGCGAGATCTTCGCACGCTACATCGCCGTCGCCATGCACATGCTCGACCTGCTGGTCGTCGAGCGCGCCGCGACGAACCAGACGCTCTCCGGGCGCGTCGAGCTGGAGCTCAAAGAGCCGCTCGAGGACATCGCCCACGAGATCGAGATCCTCGAGCAGCACGAGCACGACCCCGAGCAATTCTCGCACCTCGAGCGCATCAAGGCGGACCTCACGTCGATCCGGGCTCGGCTGCAGCAGTGCATGGCCGGGCCCGCGGGCCTTCTGGGGGTCGAGAAGGCCCTGGCCGTCTCCGACCGCGACCCGGTCATCGCCGGCAAGCGCGTCCTCGTGTGCGACGACGAGCAGCGCATCCGCACGATCATCTCCTGCGTGCTGGAACGCCGCGGCGCCGTCGTCGAGGTCTGCCCGGACGGCGCCCACGCGGGGGCCAAGCTCGCGGAGCCGGGCGTCGAGTACGACCTGATCATCTCCGACATCCGCATGCCCGGCATGAACGGTTACGAGGTCTTCTCCGCGGCGCGAAAGGTGCTGCCGAACGTGCCCGTGATCCTCATGACCGGCTTCGGCTACGACCCGCACCACTCCATCGTCCGTGCATCGCAGGACGGGCTGCAGAGCGTGCTCTTCAAGCCCTTCCAGATCGAGCGGCTGATCGAGGAAGTCCGCAAGGCGCTGGCGGTCAAGAAGTAGAACACGGAGCGAGGCGGAGAGAAGAAGAGCACGACAGAGAAGAACAACGCGGTCTCCGGCCCGGTGTTCTCCTCTCTGCTTTCCTCTGATCTTCTTCGTCTACTTCCGTGTTCGCGCCCCTCGCTGGCCCGACGGCAAGGGCTTGATACGGTTGTCCCGTGCCCACCCCGTCCCTCGCGACGACCATCGCCGGCGTCCGGCTCCGCTCGCCCGTGATCCTCGCCGCGGGGACCGCCGGCACGCTCGACGAGCTCGCGGACGTGCTGGACCTCTCCCGCGTCGGCGCCGTCGTCACCAAGTCGATCACGCCGCTCCCCCGCGAGGGCAACCGCCCGTGGCGCGTCGTGCCGCTCCGCGCCGGGATGCTCAACGCCGTCGGCCTCGCGAACGTCGGTATCGACGCCTTCGTGCGCGACCACGCGCCCCGCATCGCGTCGATCCCCGCGCCCGTCATCGGCAGCGTCGCGGGCTTCAGCGTCGACGACTACGTCCGCGTCGCCGGCGCGATGGACGCGGTCGACGCCCTCGCCGCGATCGAGCTCAACGTCAGCTGCCCCAACGTGCACAGAGGGTGCGAGTTCGCCTCGGACCCGGCGCTGCTGGGCGAGCTGATCCGCGCCGTGCGCGACGCCGTGAGGCGCAAGCCCCTGTTCGTCAAGCTCTCGCCCATCCCGACGGGAAGGACCACGATGACGGACATCGCCCGCGCCGCGGCGGACCCCGGCGGCCCGCAGACCGGCGGCCCCGGCAGCCGCCCGGGCGCGGACGCGGTCTGCATCGCCAACACGACCCCCGCGATGGCGATCGACCCGGAGACGCGCCGCCCGCGCCTCGGCCGCGTCGCCGGCGGGCTCTCGGGCCCCGCCGTGCACGCGATGGCCGTGAAGCTGGTCTTCGACGTCTACCGCAACTTCGCGCGCGACGCGGGGCTGCCGATCGTCGGCGTCGGCGGTGTCCTCACCTGGCAGGACGCCGCGGAGTTCATCCTCGCCGGCGCCGGCGCGGTCCAGGTCGGGACGGCCCTCTTCGCGGACCCGCGGGCGCCGATCAGGATCGCGGGCGGCCTCGCGTCATGGGTGAAGCGCCAACGCGCCCTCTCAATCACCGACCTCATCGGCAAGGTCGACCTCTCACAGAGCCAGGAGCGGTGAGAAAGATGAACAGGTGAGCAGGCGGGGAAGTGAACGGGTGAAGGATCGCATCACACCCTCGCCTGTTGACCTGCTCACCCCTTCAATGTTCACCGCGTCACCCCCTCACCGCGTCGCGCTTGGCCGGCGCCGAGACATCCGAGCGCGATCGGCGCTCACGCCAGCAACGACTTCCCCGTCATCTCTTCCGCCTCCGGCAGGCCGAGCATCGCCAGGGCCGTGGGGAAGATGTCCGCGAGGCGGCCGCGCGACGCGCGTGTCGCGGGCTCGAACCACCCCGCGGCGTCGGTGTCGCCCCGCAGCCTCCGACCCCGCAGCGCGCTCGAGACCACGATGAGAGGCACGTCGTAGATGGTGTGCGCGGTGTGCGGCGCATTGTGCGCCGGGTCCCACATCTGCTCGCAGTTGCCGTGGTCCGCCGTGACGATCAGCTGCCCGCCGCGCGCGAGCGCCGCGTCCACGATCGCGCCCACGCACGCGTCGACGGTCGCCACCGCCGCCACCGCGGCGTCCAGTTTGCCCGTGTGGCCCACCATGTCGCCGTTGGCGAAGTTGACGATCAGCACGTCCTCGCACGCCGGCGACGCGAGCCGCCGGAGCACCGCGTCGCGTACCTCCGGCGCCGCCATCTCCGGCTTGAGGTCGTAGGTCGCCACGCGCGGGCTCTGCGGGTTCTCGCGCACCTCGCCCGGGAAGGGCCCGTCGCGGTAGTCGTTGAAGAAGAACGTCACGTGCGGGTACTTCTCCGTCTCCGCGCAGCGGAACTGCCGCAGGCCGAGCGCCGACAGGTGCTCACCCCCGATGTGCTTCATCTTCGGCGGCCGCGGGAACGCGACCGAAACGAACGGCAGCAGCTCCTCCCAGTACTCCGTCAGGATCACATAATCGGTATCGAGCTTCCGCCCGCGATCGAAGCCCCGCACGCCGCTGTCCGGGCTCGGCTTCACATCCGCCCACTTGTCGTCGGGGAAGACGAACGCCGCGGAGATCTCGCGCGGCCGGTCGCCCCGGAAGTTGTAGAAGATCACGGTGTCCCCATCGGCGATCGGCGCCGGCGCCCCGACACGCCGGGGCGGGATGAACTCGTCGCCCACCTGGCTGTCGGAGAAGGGCCGGTCGTAGTAGTCCCGAATCGCCGCCGCGGCGGTGGGGAAGGCGGGCGCCTCGGACCGACCGGTGAGGACGTCGTACGCGAGCTTCACGCGCTCCCAGCGGTGGTCCCGATCCATGGCGTAGTAACGGCCGTGGACGCTGGCGACGCGCCCGACGCCGATCGCGGCGAGCTGCTCCTCCACGCGGCGCGCGTACTCGAGCCCGGCCATGGGCGGGCTGTCGCGCCCGTCGGTGAAGAGGTGAACGAAGACGCGCTCCGGCGGCACGCCGAGCGCCTTGCACGCGCGGACGAACGCGTAGAGGTGCTCGAGCAGGCCGTGCACGCCCGCGTCGGAGTTGATGCCCATGAGGTGGACGCAGCCGCCGGCGTCGCGCGCGCGGACGACCGAGCGGGCGACCTGCGAGATCGTCTCGAAGCCGCGCGAGACGGCGTCGGTGATCGTCTTGCTCTCCTGCTCCACGACGCGCCCCGCGCCGATGTTCTGGTGGCCCACCTCGCTGTTGCCCATCGTCCCCTCCGGCAGGCCGACATCCGCGCCGCTCGTCTTGACGAGCGTCCACGGATACTCGCGCATCAGCCTGTCGGCCACGGGCGTGAGACCGCGCGATTGCGCGACGCGGACCGCGTCGAACGCGGCGTGGTCCGGGTTGGGGTTAAGGCCCCAGCCGTCGCGGATGATGAGGACGAGCGGTGTGCCTGTGGGCATGGCGGAGCGTACGGCTCGCGGCAATCCGCTCTTCGGTGGTGCTCTCCTCTTGGGTACCACGCCGCTCCGCGGCGGGTCTTCTCTCCTTCCTTCCCTCCTTCTCTGCTTCTCTATCTTCTCTTCGTGGCACGGGCTTCCAGCCCGTGTCTTCTCTTCGTAGGCCCTAGGCCCGGCGTCCCGCCGGGCACTCTTCAGTGTGTGGGGCAGGCGTCCCGCCTGCCACCGACTGCCCATCACCGGCGAGACCCACGCGCAAGCACGGAGCGATGAACCCATCGCACCGTCACGCACCGTGTCTCCCGGCCTCCGTCTTCTCACCTCCCGACCTGTTCACCTCCTCATCGTCGCACGGGGAGAGGTGGCCGGCACGACGCCGGGCCTACAGAATCTGCACCCGCCCGTCTAGACTGGCCCGCCCATGAGCACGTTCCTCGACGACATGCAGTGGCGCGGCCAGATCCAGCAGGCCACGGACCTGGACGGCCTGCGCAGGCACCTGAGCGACGGGCCGGCCGCGGCGCGCAAGGCATACGTCGGATTCGACCCGACCGCGGATTCTCTCACGATCGGCAACCTCGTCGGCATGATGGCCCTCGCGCGCTGGCAGCAAGCGGGCCACACGCCGGTCGCGGTGATGGGCGGCGGGACAGGGCTGATCGGCGACCCCTCCGGCAAGACCGCGGAGCGACAGCTCCGCACGCGCGAGGAGATCGACGCGAACGTCCGCTCCATCGAGCGCATCTTTGCCGGCGGCGAGCTCTACGACGCGGGCGCGAAGAACACGCTGACGGTCCGCAACAACCTCGACTGGCTTTCTTCCCTCTCGTACCTCGACGCGCTCCGCGACGTCGGCAAGCACTTCTCCGTCAACATGATGATGCAGAAGGACTCCGTCAAGGAGCGGCTGCACAACCGCGACCAGGGCATTTCGTACACCGAGTTCTCGTACATGATCCTGCAGGCCTACGACTTCGCGAAGCTGCACGAGACCGAGGGCGTCACGCTCCAGATGGGCGGGAGCGACCAGTTCGGGAACATCGTGGTCGGGATGGACCTGATCGCGAAGCGGCGAGCGAGCGAGCGGGCGAGTGAGCAAGCGAGCGCCGGGGCCTTCGGCCTCGTCTGGCCCCTCGTCACCAAGGCCGACGGCACCAAGTTCGGCAAGACGGAGTCGGGCGCGGTCTGGCTCTCCGCGCACCGCACCAGCCCGTACGCCTACTACCAGTTCTGGCTCAACAGCGCCGACGCGGACGTGATACGTCTGCTCAAGACCTACACGTTCCTCCCGCAGGAGGAGATCGCGGCGCTCGAGCACAGCCTCGCGGCCAACCCCGGCGAACGCGCAGCGCAGCGGGCGCTCGCGCGCGAGGCCACGCGCATCCTCCACGGGCCGACGGAGCTCGCGAACGCCGAGAAGGCCGCCGCGGCGTTGTTCAGCGGTGACATCGCCGGCCTGCCGCTCGCCATACTCGAGGAAGTCCTCTCCGCCGCGCCGAGCACGGACCACGTGAGGATGCAGTTGGAGGGCGAGGGCGTGGCGCTCCTCGACCTCCTCGTCGAGACCAAGCTCGCCGCGAGCAAGCGCGAAGCGAAGGAGTTCCTCGCGGGCGGCAGCGTGAGCGTGAACGGACGCAAGGCGAGCGCCGACGAGCGTCTCCGCACGGGCGACCTGCTGCACGGCCGCATCATCGCCCTCCGCCGCGGCAAGAAGAACTGGCACGTCACGCGGTGGGGGTGAGTCTGCTTCTGTAGGCCCCGAGTCTCGCCGGGCACCGCGTGCAACCAGGGGTGATCGGTGAACGGTCGCACCGTACCGCTCGGATCACATCCGTGGGCTCGAAACGTCCCGCCGCCACCATTCCCCGATCCCTGTTCCCCGATCACATCTGCCTTCATCCCACCGCCGCGCCGAGCGTCCGCTCCAGCCACCCCGGGCTCTCCGGCTGCTGCGTCCGGCAACTGAGCAGCGCCGCCTGCGCGATCGCGAACGCGCGGTCGAGCCGGCGCGAGGTGGCGGCTGTGTCCGACGCGTCGCCGGAGAGAGCCGCGGCGAGCGAGTCGGCCATGAGCCGCGCCGCGTCGGATTCGCGGTGCTCGACGAGCAGCTCGTCGCGCTCGCCCCGGACGAGGATGCGCAGCGACCACGCGCGGGCGCGGTCCGACGCGGCGAGCGTCGCGGCCAGCCCGTTCGGGAATCGCGCAAGCGCGAGAGCGTCCCCCTCCAGGCGCGCGAGCGACTCGCCCGGGAGCGCGTGCAGCCCCGGCGCGCGGCTCGTCGCGGCGAATGACGCGTCGACGGTCTCGGGGATACCGGCGATACCCGCGAGCACGTCCGCCGCGCCGAGGAGCAAGTGCCCGAGCGTGCCGCACGCCGACGGAACGCAGAACTCGACGCTCACGGAGCGGAGTTGACCGACGTCCTCGAGCGAGGCAAGTACACCGAGTTTGCCCGCCGCGGCGTTGGGCCAGCCGACGAAGCGGAGGAGTTCGCACGGCAGGCGCGCGTCACCGCGCGCAGCCGTCCAGCCGCTCTGCAGGAACTCCGCGAGCGATGACGGCGCGGCGTCGCTGAGGACGATGCGCGGCGCGCGGGGCTGCGTGACCAGCGCGGGAGAAAACCCGCTGGCGCGATCCAGCTCGCCCGCGTGACGGGCGATCCAGACGGCGTCGCACTCGCCGGAGGTCAGGACGCGGCGGAGATCGTCGCACGTCGCGCAGCCGACGGGGAGGGCGATGGCGGCCGCGTCGAACCCGCGCGGGCCGCCGACGCCGATCACGCTCGCACCGGCCGCCTCGGCGACACGGATGCAG
>Ga0196963_10000074_pt1 | contig 128923 bp, 107 predicted proteins | sample S1_5metaG_FD_148600 | JGI IMG/M metagenome (GOLD analysis project Ga0196963, IMG submission 148600) | Soil microbial communities from Anza Borrego desert, Southern California, United States - S1_5 | ecosystem: Environmental > Terrestrial > Soil > Desert | place: USA: California | collected... | reverse complement strand
CTCGCGCGCCACACGTGTTACCTCGGCGGAGAATGAGTTAAGCTGGTCCACCATCGTGTTGATGGTGTTCTTCAATTCGAGGATCTCTCCTTTTACGTCCACCGTAATCTGTCGCGAAAGGTCGCCCTTCGCCACAGCCGTTGTTACCTCGGCGATATTACGCACCTGGCCTGTAAGGTTGGAGGCCATCTGGTTCACGGAGTCGGTAAGGTCTTTCCATGTACCGGCCACACCTTTTACCTGTGCCTGTCCGCCCAGCTTTCCTTCCGTCCCTACCTCAAGTGCCACACGCGTTACCTCGGAAGAGAATGAGTTAAGCTGGTCCACCATCGTGTTGATGGTATTCTTCAGCTCCAGGATTTCTCCTTTTACGTCCACTGTAATTTTTCTTGAAAGGTCGCCCTTGGCCACCGCCGTTGTTACCTCGGCGATGTTGCGCACCTGTGCGGTAAGGTTGCTCGCCATCTGGTTTACTGAGTCGGTCAGGTCCTTCCATACACCACCTACGCCTTTTACCTTGGCCTGTCCACCCAGCTTTCCTTCGGAACCTACCTCGCGGGCCACACGTGTTACCTCCATGGAGAACAGGTTAAGCTGCTTCACCATGTCGTTTACCTCGCGGGCAATGCGCGCAAATTCACCCTGCAAGGGAGTACCGCTTATTTCAAGCGGCATTTGTTGCGAGAGGTTTCCCTTGGCCACGCCACCGATCACGTTTGCGATCTCGATGGTAGGATGCACCAGGTCCGATACCAGGCGGTTTAGGGCATCCACGCCGGTGCTCCATGAGCCCTTAGCCACGGGCACCTGGATGCGTTCTGTGAGCTTACCCTGCTTACCGATGGTATTACCGGCGCGGGTAAACTCCTGCATCATTTTTTCGTTGAGCGAAATTATCTCGTTGAGCGTATCGCAGATCTTACCGTTCAGGCCAACCTGGTCGATGGGCATGCGAACGGAAAAATTACCATTTTTTACTTCATTCAATATGTGCAGCAACTGGCTGCCGTCTAGCCCATCCGCATGGCTGCCATTGGCCGGCGCTACGGTCTTAAATACCTGCTTAACGGGCTTGCGTTTGCTGGCCTTACTGGCGGTTTTAGCACTGTGTTTACCATTGGCAGCATGCTTACCATTGGTGCCGTGTTTGCTATTGGACGATCGGGGGCTTTTTGATTTATGAAGAACTTCTGCCTCCCCGGATCCATTCACCGATCCGTTGGCCTTGGTTTTCTTAGCGCGCATAATAAGGATTTCGTTTGGGTGTCAAATGTAAATGTGTATGTAAATTGTAGATGTGTATATATAAAATGAGATATTCCAGTGAATTTTTATGAATTTACTTAACTGTATCCATAAAAAGTCAATAGGGATTTCAGATTTGTGAGCAGTTTGCTTAATTACATCTGCCCATATTGTCGAAAATTTTTCCCATTAAACGCCGCTTAGTTCCTGGAAAAAAATCCGGCGTATTTAAGAATGCCTCAAATGTTATACCATGAGCGCATTTAATTTCAAATAGTTAATTCATAGCTGGCTGTCAATGTACAAGCGGCTGGTGTCTATGAAGCGGGCACGTCCGCGGTGGTGGCATGCCTTTTTTGATTCTGTGGAATTTCCCCAAGCTGGGGAATAGGCCGTCGGGCATTAAAGTGGAATGGCACAAGATTTAATACAGTTGCTATAAAGACCAGCAGCATGGCAAAAGCATCGGCGCGTAGTTACCTGGTAGCTTGCTTATTTTGTTCGGGATGTTTTTTAAACCCCGCCCTCAGCCAGGTTAAAGGGTCCGCAATGGATTCTGTAACAAAGCCCGCCTCTACCCGGTATAGCAATATGAATTTCCTTAAACGTATTTTTCTCGGCAGCAACTACCGCAAGGAATGGGCTACGCCGGTAAAAATGCCTGTTTTGGACATTAAGACTATTCATGGGGGGCTTACGCCAACTGAATTGGGTGGAGGGCAACAAACCAAGAACCTGCGGTTGAAGGATAAGAACGGAAAGGAATGGGCGCTGCGCAGCGTTGACAAGGAAGTGGAGAAAGCAATACAACCACACCTGCGCAAAACATTCGTCAAAAAGCTGGTGCAGGACATGGTGTCCGCATCGCATCCTTACGCCGCGCTTACCATCCCTGAATTGGCTACGGCCGCGCACGTGGTAGCTCCCAGGCCTACTTTGTATTATGTGCCAGACGATCCTGCACTGGGTGAATTCCGTAAGATTTTTGCCAATACCGTATGCATGCTGGAGGAACGGGAACCGACCCCTGATGGTTCTGAAACAGAGGATACCGATGAACTGCTGGAAGAGTTGATGGAAGAAAGCGATCATGTGGTGATGCAGGAACAAGTGTTGCGCGCCCGGCTGCTGGACATGCTGGTGGCCGATTGGGACCGTCACATCGATCAATGGAAATGGGGCAAATATGATTCAGCGGGAAAGACACGTTATTACGTAATCCCCCGCGACCGCGACTTCGCGTACTTCAATTCGGCAGGCGTGATCGTTACCGTTATGTCGTGGATATCGTTGCCGCATATGCGCGGATTTACGGAGGAGAGCAAGGGTTTAAAAAAGCTCAATGCAAAATCATGGTTCTTCGATCATAATTTTTTGAATGAATTGGATGCCGATGACTGGAAGCGGATCATCGCAGATTTTCAGCAGTCTCTTTCCGACGACGTAATCAGCAGGGCCATTAAAAAAATACCACCCGAAGTATATGCCATCAGCGGACGGGAAATAGAAGAAAAATTGCGGAGCCGCCGCGACGGCCTCATGGAAAATGCCATGAAATACTACGACTATCTGGCCAATACCGTGCACGTTATGGGGACCGACCATGCGGATTTTTTCCGGGTGAGCCAGTCAGGCGATGATATTACGGTATCCGTTCAAACCTACGATAAGAAACAACCCGGCAAAGTGATGTACAACCGCGTATTCAAACGCAAAGAAACCAACGAGATCTTCCTGAACGGTTTTGGCGACGATGACCATTTTGAAGTAGATGATAACGTATCAACCAAAATCAGGTTTATTGTTGAGGGCGGAGCGGGCAAGGATAATTTTGTAGAGAGAGGAAAAGTAAGAGCTAAAATGATGGAGGTTGAAAGTACAGAGGACGACGACAGAAAATTGTCAAAAGCCAATGGCAAAAAGAACCGCACGGGCTTTTAATAAAAACGGGAGCAGTGTATCGCTGCTGGTCCGGCCACCAACGAAAACCTGATAGGAGTTGTACGGATATACATTGCGCCAAAACCAGAAAACCTGTGTTGCCGGGAGATTTCTGTAATTTAGTGAGCACATCGCGACCTCTCTTCCTGAACAAATCCATCTATATGGACCGCAAAACTTTTATATCAACATTGATGATATTTCCTTCTATGCGTTTCTTCTCCAAAGAGCCCATTCCCGAAAAACATTTTTTTAAAGATGATGGGCTTGTGCCGAACAACAAGCTACCCCTGCTTTGGTACCGCAATGTTTTTGATGCACGCGATGAAAAAGGAGCAAGCTGGCTCGAAGAAAGATTTTATGCGAATAACTGGAAGAACTCCTGGCGCAACGGCATCTTTACTTTCCAACATTACCACAGCATTGCACACGAAGTATTGGGAATTTATTCAGGCAAGGCAAAAGTGTTGCTGGGCGGCGATAAAGGCGCAGTGGTGGAAGTAAAAGCAGGTGACATTATTGTGATTCCGGCAGGCGTTGGACATAAAAACCTTGGCGATGAAAATCTTGGCGTAGTTGGCGCTTATCCTAATGGCATGGATGTGGACATCCTGCGTGCGCAGCCCGGCGACAGGCCCCAGGCAGACCGTAACATCGCCGCAGTACCATTACCTGCTTCTGATCCCCTGCTCGGCAACGGCAAAGGACTGATCGATTACTGGAAATAAATAAATAGGTCCAATGGATTATTGTTTCAGCAATCCATCCCGGTATACAGAGGGTGAAATACCGAATTGTCGCTTAAACGCCTTGCTGAATGTGAACAGGTCGGGGAATGCGCAGTGCGCGGCAATCTGCTTCAGGTTCATCTCATGTTTAGATATCAAAACCTGCGCAAGCTGAAGCCGCTTCTTCAATAAATATTTATAAGGCGATATTCCAAACGCATCCTTAAAGCTCCGGAAAAAATTATATTCCGACATATTGGTCACCATCGCTACTTCGCGTATGAACTTTACTGTTAGATAGTGTTCATCCATGAATTCCCTGCCCGCATGGAGCCGCCGGATGATCTCTTTCTTCGTAGCCGGCTTCATGAACTTTAAATTGTTCAGCGAAACATAAGTAGGATGCTGTTGGTAAACGATCTGCTCCACCAGCCTGAAGAACCATTCATCATTTACCGATACATTGTTCTGCCGCAATTGCATTGCAAAGTCTTCGAGCATACGGCCCACATTGCTGTTGGCGGCATTATATATCATCTCAGGAAAGTCGGGGTATTTAAAATATTGTCCGAGGAATTTATCCGGGTCGAAGTCCTTTTGCTGCTTCAATACAGCAAACACTTCGCCGATGGTATCGGGACAAATATCGATGCACAGGCTTTTGACGGTCCTCGGCGATTTGAAAAATGCCTCTACGCCGGGCTGCCTGGTAGCCAGCATGAATTTGCCCGCCCCGATTATATGATGCGTATGACCGATGGTATAATTGATCTCATTTTCCAATACATACTTGATACTGAAGCTGCGGAAGGCGTTATTGGTGTACCATTCATCCAACTCGGAATAATAGATCTTGTTGGAATTGTGCACCTTGTTGAGGCTGTGCTTGTTTTCGTTGTCTATAAAGTGTACATACGGATTCATACCCACTAGAGTTAATTGCAGCCCAAACTGATGCTTGCCGGCTGTCAAATTAGACAAAAGAGCAGAAAATGACATGCCGCCCAACAAAAAAATCCCCGCATCAGCTGCGGGGAACCTTAGACTGCTTATGAGATCTTTAAAAAACCCCTGCGGGTTCAGTGCTACTCAAAAGTAAAACGAGTGTGGCGATAAAATGCCTTATTCTTATGTCATTACCTGCTTTAATACACTGATAATCATTGTCATTTTCTGCTTTTTTCTTCCATTGGCCACCACCTGCACGGTAACAGAGTATTACCTTGCTTTTTATGAAAAAAATACTCGCCGCCTTATTATCACTATCGTTCCTGGTGCTCTTTCGATTCCCATTAGCCGCACAAGGCACACTGCCATCCGACGCAACCGCAAGGGTTGAAATGGTAACCAAAAACGTATATGTGATCCTGCACGACGATGCCACCGACGAATGGCCGCATAGCAATGTTGGTATCATCATCGGCGACAAAGATGTAATGGTGATAGACGCCAACTACCTGCCACAACGATCAAGGGATGATATTGCTTTGATAAAAAAACTAACGTCCAAACCCGTTAAATACCTGGTATATACGCACTGGCATTTCGATCATAACAATGGCGCCGTGGCTTATACCGACAATTTCCCCGGCATCGAGATCATTTGCGAGAAAGAATCGGCAAAATTTGTAGAGCTCAATGCCACTTGGTGGAGTAAAATGTGCACAGCGCCCAACTCCAACAAAAGGAACTCGCTCAAAGCGCTGGAAGATGCGCTGGCATTGGGCAAAGACACTTCAACAGGCAAGCCAATTACGCAGGAAGAGATCGCCGAAAGGCAAAAAATTATTGCACAAAGAAAGAATGAGCTGCAGGAGCTTACCAATCTCAAAGTAATAACACCCAACCGCACGTTCGAAGGCAGCCTCGAGCTGAACCTTGGCAACAAGCGCGTACAGTTGAAAGATTGGGGCAAGGCTAACAGCCCGCATGATGTTACCATTTACCTGCCAGACGAGCAAGTGATATTCACCGGCGACATTATCGTGCAAAGCCCGTTGCCTTACACCGGCGCATCCTGGCCGCTACCCTGGGTAAAAGTGATCAAACAAATTGAAGGCATGCCGCTTAAAAAGATCGTTCCCGGCCATGGCCCGGTGCAAAACGATCTGATATATGTACGACAAGTGCGAAACCTGATAGAAGCCACCATTACAAAAGTGGAAGCCCTGATTAGAGAAGGTAAGACGCTGCCGGAAGTTCAAAAGCAACTTGACCTGAGCGAACACCTGAAAGCCCCGTGGAACATGGACAAACAAACCATCAGCGATTTCAAGATCGTTACAGACACACTGGCGGAGCGGGTTTGGCGCGGTGTAAGAGGACAAGGTTGAGCAACCGCTATTCCCTTTTCCACTCTACCTTTAATTCTAATGGTTGGCGTTTACCTGCGATGGAAGGCACGCCGATTACGCCCACATAAAAAAATCCCAGCAACTTGTCTTTTTCGTGCAACCCAAAAAACGATTTGGCCTGTGGCATATAGGTTACGCCGCCGGTGGTCCAATAACCGCCATATCCATACGCAGCAATCGACAGATAAATATTTTGCACGGCGCAGGCCACGGCGGCAATTTCCTCTACTTCCGGGATGCTTACTTCAGTTGTGCGTTTCATGCAGAGCGCAATGATATGAGATGCGAGCAGCGGCTGTTGCTGCATCTTTATGTATTTGTCTTCCTTGAACGCGTCACCGGCGTTTGCCTTGTACATGCCGCTTTGGTATTCAGCAAATGTTTTCAATCCATCTCCTGTAAATACCACGAAATGCCAGGGTTCCGTCAGTTTATGGGTGGGCGCCCAAATGGCATTTTCCAACACTTGGCTTATGATCTCGTCGGGCACTTTTGCTCCCGGCACAAATTGTTTGGGAAATACCGACCGCCTTTGTCTGGCCAACCTATTGAATGCCTCGGGATTATGCTGCATGTACTTCGATTTATTGTTTGGCAAAATAAGGTAACATTCACGGTAAACCGACCAGTCAAGTTTTAATATGTTTTTAATCCTCCTCTTACGATAACTTTGCGATTTTCGCTGATTATGCAGCCGGACGAAGTGAAAATATTATTGGTGGAGGATGAGCGCAAGATCGCGGAAACGCTGAAAAAAGGCCTCACTGAGCAGCTGTACCACGTGGAGGTGTGTTATGATGGCATCATCGGCAAAAAAATGTTCGAAACCTATGCCTTCGATATTGTCGTCATCGACATCAATATCCCGGGCATCAACGGTTATGAATTGTGCAAGATCATTCGCAGCAGGAACGAACGCGTCCCCATTATTATGCTCACTGCGCTCAACTCAACCGACGATAAAATAGAAGGCTTCGATGCGGGAGCCGACGATTATGTTGTAAAGCCTTTCGATTTCAAGGAATTACTGGTACGCATCCGCGCCCTGCTCAAGCGCATTCATCAGTCGCCGCAAACTGGCAACATTCTTAAAGTAGACGATGTGGTGATGAACCTCGACAGCAAGGAAGTAACCCGCCTGGGCAAGCCCATTGCGCTTACCGCAAAAGAATTTCAATTGCTGGAATACCTGGTGAGGAATAAGAACCGCGTGGTGTCAAGGGCCGATATTGCACTGAACGTATGGGACATCGATTTCGACACCAAGACCAACGTGATAGACGTGTACGTGAACTTCCTGAGAAAAAAACTGGATAAGGAGTTCGATCAAAAGCTGATACATACACAGGTAGGCATGGGTTATATCCTGAAAGACAGCCAGCATTGAAGATCAAATACAAAATAACGCTCCTGTTCACACTGCTCGTGACGGCCATCCTGCTTGCCCTGAGCATTTCTATATTTTATTTTACCGCGCTGGATAGAAAGGAAGGTTTTTACAAACGCCTCAAAAGCAGGGCCAACAACAACGCCCAACTCTTTTCTTATTTCGGCGACAGCAGCCAGAAGGTGCTGTTCCGCATCGACGCGAGCTCCATACCGTTGCTGCCGCGCAAAAGCGTACGCATATACGATACCGTTGGAAGAATATTGTACTCGTACGATACCCGCGCCGAAGAGCCGCTTGACATGCCATCTTCTTTCTTTGCGGGCATCCGCGAAGAACGTGCGTTTTCGACCGACAGCCGCCAGGGCGTAGCGCTGTTTTATGATGAGCCCGGCAGGAATTTTATCATAGCCGTGGCGGCCTACGACGAAGATGGAAAGCTCGCCCAGGCCCAATTAAAAAAAATCCTGATCATAAGTCTTTTGGTGGGCATGGCGGTGACCCTGTTGGTAGGATACCTGTTCTCGGCCCAGCTTGTAAAACCGATAACGCAGATCATTCACGAAGTGAACGATATTTCTTCGCACAACCTTTCGCACCGCATACAAACGGGCCGCAGCAAGGACGAGCTACGAAAACTGGCCGACACATTCAATAACCTGCTCAACCGCCTGCAGGAATCGTTCAATACGCAAAGACGCTTTATATCGAATGCCTCGCATGAGCTATCTACACCCTTGACATCCATCTCCAGCCAGCTGCAGGTAACACTGCAAAAAGAACGGAGCACCCAGGAATACCGGCAGGTAATGCAATCCATCCAGGAAGACGTACAGCAAATGGGACAGCTTACCAAAAGCCTGCTCGAGATTGCAAAAACGGGCACGCAAGGCAGCATCGAGCTGCGCGAAGTGCGCATAGATGAGATATTGCTCAAGGTAATTGCCGACGTAAAAAAAATGAACCACGACTATGAAGTGGCCCTGAACTTCGGCATCTTGCCTGAAGAGGAAAAAAGCTGCATGGTGTTCGGCAACGTAGACCTGCTGTACAGCGCATTGAAGAACATCATCGAGAATGGTTGCAAGTACTCGCCAGACAAGCGCTCCATAGTAGAACTATCGTTTCGCGAACAGGACATTCTGATTAAAGTAATGAACAAAGGCGACGTGATAGCAGAAGAAGAGATCGAGCAAATATTCCAGCCATTTTTCCGGTCTGCTACTGCTGCCGACGTAAAAGGCTTTGGCTTGGGCCTGGCCCTGGCCAAACGCATTGTAGGATTACACAAAGGCGTTATCGAAGTTGAGTCCGATATCGAGCATGGCACGCGCTTTACCATCATACTTCCCTCTCTGGAGAAGATCTGATTTTTTTAATCTCGTTTTAATCCCAGATTAATCCCCCTTTAATAACGGGAGCGCATTTTTGTTGATATAGCCTCGACGACAACCAGATCAGATCATCATAATGAACCAAATTAATCCCGCAATGCGCAAAATGGTAGTGTTTGATATGGATAATACCCTATTGCAGGGGCGGTTTATAGACACCTGTGCGAAAAAATACAATTTCAAGCAGGCGCTGGCGCTGCTGAGGAACATCGATAAAAATTCCATCAGCCTTGCCAAACGTACCGGCTCTTTCCTGCAGGGAAAGGCGGTGCAGGAACTGACCCGGATGGTTGAAGATATGCCAATGGCGAAAGATATAGAAGATGTGATAAGGGAATTGAAGCAACGCCGGTACACTGTCGGCATCATTACCGACGGTTACAATGTGATCGCAAACCATATCGGGGAAAAGATCGGAGCAGATTTTTGTATTTCATACGAGTTGGATTGCAGTGATGGAGTAGCGACAGGCCAGGTAAACATCCCCAATGATTTTTATTATTCGGAGAACAGTTCGTGCGACCATCCCGTTTGCAAAACCAATGCGTTGCGCAAGGCTTGCCAGCGTTACGATATTCCTATGCAAAACTCGATCGTGATCGGTGGAAGTGAAAACGATCTGTGCATGATCCGTCATGCGGGCATAGGTGTTGCGTTTTGCACGTCCAGTGAAATATTAAGGACCGTAGCAAAGAAAAGTATTACCCAGCCGCTGTTTTATGAGCTGCTGGAATTAGCGCCATAGGGCGCCCTGACTAATAATGTACCGGCTTTTCAATAACATATTGATCCCTGTCGACCTGCGGCGCGAAGCTGCGCCTGTGGTAGAAAAAGCAATGAACATTGCAACACGGTTCAATTGCGATATTCACTTATTGTATATTATGAAGAAGCGGTTTTGGTCGATGAACAGCCATTTGCCGCAGCGGCTGGCCGAGAAAAAACTGCAGTTGCATAATCTTCGGGAGAAGTACTCGCCCTCCATAGGAAAGGGATGCCTGTTGCATACGCAGGTATGGGAGGGCGATCTTGAACATTCTATTGCGGAGTACGCCGCTATTCACCATATCGACCTGATACTGGCGCAAAAGCCAGCCAGCATCATACCGGGCATCAATTCAGGGCTCAACATCGACCGGCTTGCTGCCAAAACCAATGCGCCTGTGCTTAGCCTGTTGCCGCATCCGTCGTTTCGCGGAATAAAAAATATTGTAGTGCCGGTGAGCGGTTACCTGCCTACGCGCAGGATCATGCTCGCCATTTACCTGGCAAAGAATTTCAATTCCGCCATTCATCTCATTTCGCTTACGGGCTCCTTCTCATCGATGGAATCCAAAAGCCATGCTTACCTGGAAAAAGCATATCAATTGCTGAGAGAGAACACCAATCTTCCTATCAGGTGTAAGACCATCATAGGAAAGAACATAGCAGATACGGCGTTGGACTACGCCAAGCGCATCGACGCCAGCCTGATTCTGGTGAACCAGGGACTGGAGTCGCTGTTGCCGGGACCTTCCAATCCCATGTTTGCGAAGTTCCTTTTTAAAAAGTCCAGCATACCGGTGATTACCGTTGCTTAAACATTTAAAGAACGTAAAATAAAAATATGAGGAAGTATTTAATACTGATCGGCACATGCTTTCTATCGCTCCTTGCAATGGCCCAGACCCTTGAAGATGGAAAGAAGTTCATGTATTACGACAGGTGGCAAAGCGCCGCCAGGACATTTGAAGAGCTCATTCGCCGCGAGCCCATCGATATGGAACCGCGCTATTGGATGGTGCAACTGCTGCTGAAGCAGGACAAGACCGCAGAAGCAAGACAGGCATTACAGGCTGCGCAACAGCAAGTGGTGACAAAAGAACATCCGTTGCTGAAGGTGGCCAATGGCGCCGTACTCCTGCACGAGAACCAGGCCACGGAAGCAGCTCAACAATTTGAAGACGCGCTAAAGGATACCCGCGAACGCGATCCCGAAGTGCTGCTGGCAATAGTACGCGCACACCTGGACGCGAAACAAACCAATTATCCTTACTTGCTGGAGCTGCTGGAGAAAGCACAGAAGCGCGACAAGAACAACCCCGAGGTGTACGACCTGGAGGGAGACGTCCACCGCCGCATGGGCGATGGCGGCAAGGCCGTGCAGGCATACAGTGCGGCATTGCAGAAGAACAGCGGTTATGCCAAATCGTTATACAATATCGGTAAGATATACCTGACGCAGCAGAACGCAGAAATGTTCCTGAAGTATTTTACCGAGGCAGTGCAGAAAGACCCTGCTTACACACCCGCCCTGTACGAGCTGTACTACTACTATTATTTCAGGGATGTAAACCTTGCTAAAGATTATCTCGACCGATACATTGCCAATAGGGATGCATCGGTAGAGAACGAATACATGCTTACCGACCTGCTGTACGTTTCATCAAAGCACCAGGAAGCGCTGAACAAGGCAAAACAATTATTGCAGCAGGAAGGCGCAGCGGCGCCGGCGAGGCTGTACAAGCTGGTAGCCTATTCCTACGAGGCGCTAGGCGATTCAACGAATGCGCTGGCATACATCGACCAATATTTTCAACGTGCGCACGACACCAGCCTGGTAGCAAAGGATTTTGAGCTGAGAGCAGCACTGCTGCAAAAATTTGCTGGCCGTGAAGCCGAAGCGATCACCGTGCTGCAAAAAGCCATCGACATGGACACGGTGGCGGCCAACAAAGTGGAGTACATGGGCGACCTCGCAACGTTGTACAAAAAGCAGGGAGACCGCTCGAAGGAGGCGTTCTGGCTCGGCAAGCTGTATGAAACAAAAGCTGATCCCTCCAACCTCGACCTGTATTATTGGGGGCTTGCGCACTATTCAGCCCAGGAATACAAACAGGCCGACAGCGTGTTTGGACTGTACACAGAAAAATATCCTGATCATATTCACGGTTTTTACTGGAGGGCTAAATCGAATGCACTGATAGATACGAGTATGGAGCAGGGACTGGCGGTGCCGTATTACCAGAAAGTAATCGAGATCGCGGCCGCGGAGCCAGACAAGAATAAATCATTGCTGATACAGGCTTATGGATATGCAGGCGCTTATGAAGCCAATGTGCGTAAGGATTTTGAAGCGGCATTGGTGCATTTCAATAAGATCCTGGAGCTGGACCCACAGAATGCAGACGCCATCAGATATAGCGACATTCTCAAAAAATGGGTTAAGGCAGAAACTGAAAAAGGGCAGACTGAGAAACACTCTGGTAACTAGGATAAGGTGTATGTGTTTTTTAGTTGGGCAAACGGACCCCGTCTTTTGGCGGGGTTTGCCTTTTTTGTGGATAAGATGTTTTTATTGAATTCACAATTTGAATCGCATTTTTTTGTAATTTCATCAAAGCTTGCTATAAATATTGAACAAATAGTATTGTTTTAAACCGTTTATTGAAAACAATCTATACTTATGGCAGGCAACCCGGGACTATACCATCCTTCCTTCGAGCACGACAGTTGCGGAATAGGTTTCGTAGCAAATATCAGGGGCAATAAATCGCACCAGGTCATCGCCGATGCGCTTACCGTATTGGAAAATATGGAACACCGCGGGGCCTGCGGATGCGAGCACAATACGGGTGACGGCGCCGGCATTTTATTGCAAACACCCCATGAATTTTTCTTCGAAGAATGCCTCAAGCTCGGCATCCACCTGCCACCATTTGGCAAATACGGAGTGGCCGTACTATTTTTTCCAAAAGACATCAGGTTGCGCGAAGAATGCCGCGACATATTTAACCGCAGCGCGGAAAAGCTTGGCCTCGACATACTCGCCTATCGCAAAGTGCCCGTGAATGCTGAAGGCATCGGCGCCACAGCCTTATCAGTAGAGCCCGAAATGGAACAGGCCTTCATCGCCTGCCCTGATCACATCCATCACCGCGACGATTTCGAACGCAAGTTATTTGTGCTGCGCAACTATGCCAGCCACATTGTACGCCAAACGGTAAAGAAAGACGCTACCGGTTTTTATGTGGCCTCTATATCGTACAAAACCGTTGTTTACAAAGGACAGCTTACAAGCATGCAGGTGCGCCATTATTTTCCTGATCTCGGCAACAAACGCGTGGTGTCCGCATTCGGTTTGGTGCATTCGCGCTTTGCCACCAATACTTTTCCCTCATGGAAACTGGCGCAGCCATTCCGCTTCATCGCGCATAATGGAGAGATCAACACACTACAGGGCAACCTGAACTGGTTGAAGACGAGTGAGAAGGGATTTACATCGCCCTACTTCAGCAGGGAAGAAATGGACATGCTGCTGCCCATCATCGAAGAAGGCCAATCAGATTCGGCCTGCCTGGACAATATGATCGAATTGCTCACGCTCACAGGCCGTTCATTGCCCCAGGTGATGATGATGCTGATACCTGAGGCATGGGACGGAAATGAACACATGGACACAGTAAGAAAAGCGTTTTATGAATATCATGCTTCGATGATGGAACCCTGGGACGGTCCCGCTTCCATTTCGTTTACCGATGGAAAAATAATTGGCGCCACGCTCGACCGCAACGGACTGCGCCCATCGCGATACTGCGTAACGCATGATGAACGCGTGATCATGGCTTCGGAAACCGGCGTGCTTCCTGTAGATCCATCGCTCATTAAAGAAAAAGGAAGACTACAGGCAGGTAAAATGTTCGTAGTAGACCTGGAACAGGGAAGAATTATCAGCGATGAAGAACTGAAACAAACCATCTGCTCGCAAAAACCTTATGCCGAGTGGCTGAACAAATACAAAATAAGACTGGAAGAATTGCCTGAGCCGCGCGTAATGTTCACACACCTGGAGCATGATCAAATATTCAAATATCAGCAAGCCTGCGGGTATACTACCGAAGATTTAGACACCATCATTATACCAATGGCTCTCGATGGCAAGGAGCCTGTTGGTTCCATGGGCAGCGATGTGCCGCTGGCAGTACTTAGCGACCAGCCGCAACACCTTGCCAGTTATTTTAAGCAATTGTTTGCGCAGGTCACCAATCCTCCTATCGATCCGATCCGCGAACGTTTGGTGATGTCGCTTGCAACTTTTGTCGGCAACATCGGCAATCTGTTGGTAGAAGATCCCCTCACCTGCCATACCGTAGCCCTCAAGCAGCCCATACTTACCAATCATGAGCTGGAAAAATTGAGGAGTATCGATACTGGCATTTTCCAGGCCAAAACATTGCAGACCTATTTCAGGGCCGATGGAAAACCCGGCTCACTGAAGAATGGTTTGGACAGGTTGTGCCGTTATGCAGAAGATGCGGTGAACGATGGCTTTGAAGTGCTCATATTGTGCGACCGCGCGGTGGATTCGGACCATGCTTCCATTCCTTCGCTGTTGGCAACGGCGGCCGTGCACCATCATCTCATCCGCAAAGGCATGCGCGGACAAGTGGGGCTGGTAGTAGAAGCGGGCGATGTATGGGAAGTCCACCATTTTGCCTGTCTCATAGGCTTTGGCGCAACGGCCATTAATCCATACCTGGCCTTGTCAACTATCCGGGATATAAAAGAAAACGGCCGGGTGCAAACCGAGTTGAGCGAAGAGCAGCTGAAAAAAAATTACATCAAGGCTGTGGGGGATGGATTGCTGAAAGTATTTTCTAAAATGGGCATTTCCACATTGCAATCGTACCAGGGCGCGCAGATATTCGAGATCATCGGGCTAAGCAACGAAGTGGTAGACAAATATTTTACGGGCACCATTTCAAGGATCGGTGGATTGAGCCTGGACGAGATCGCAAAAGAAACACTGGCAAGGCATTTCTTTGCTTTCAGTAAAAAAGATCCATCGATAGACCGGTTGCCTCCAGGCGGTATTTATCAGTGGAAACGCAAGGGAGAGTTTCATTTGTTCAACCCGCAAACCGTTCACCTGTTGCAATACGCTACGCGACGCAACGACTATTCCATCTTTAAAAGATATTCAAGCCTCATCAACGAGCAGGAAGAAAAAGCGTGCACGTTGCGCAGCTTATTTCGCTTCAAGCGCAACAGGCCATCTATTTCAATAGATGAGGTAGAGCCCGCGGAAAATATTTACAAACGATTTGCTACTGGCGCCATGTCGTTCGGTTCTATTTCGTGGGAGGCGCATACAACGCTGGCGATTGCCATGAACCGGTTGGGCGGTAAAAGCAATACCGGCGAAGGCGGAGAAGATGAAGCAAGGTATGAGCGAATGGCTAACGGCGACTCCATGCGCTCGGCCATCAAACAGGTTGCATCGGCACGTTTTGGCGTTACCAGTCTTTACCTTACTGAAGCAGATGAATTGCAGATAAAGATGGCGCAGGGTGCAAAGCCCGGCGAAGGCGGGCAATTACCGGGTCATAAAGTAGATGAATGGATCGGGAAGATCAGGCATTCCACACCGGGTGTGGGTTTAATTTCACCACCGCCGCATCATGATATTTATTCGATAGAAGACCTGGCGCAATTGATTTTCGATTTGAAGAATGCCAATCGCCGTGCACGCATCAGCGTGAAGCTGGTGTCTAAGGCAGGTGTTGGCACTATTGCGGCAGGCGTGGCAAAAGCAAAGGCCGATGTAATATTGATCGCGGGACATGATGGAGGCACGGGCGCCTCTCCTATCAGTTCCATCAAACACGCGGGGCTTCCGTGGGAACTGGGATTGGCAGAAACGCATCAAACCCTGGTACGCAATCGTCTCAGAAGCCGCGTGATCTTACAGGCTGACGGGCAAATCAGAACGGGCCGCGACATTGCCATTGCAGCGCTGCTGGGTGCGGAAGAATGGGGCATCGCCACCGCCGCTCTGGTGGTAGAAGGCTGCATCCTCATGCGCAAATGCCATTTGAATACCTGTCCAGTTGGTGTTGCCACGCAAGACCCCGCGTTGCGTAAAAATTTTACGGGCGATGCCGAACACGTTATCAATTTTTTCAGGTTCATCACGCAGGAATTGCGCGAGATCATGGCGCAGCTTGGCTTTAAGACGGTAAATGAAATGATCGGGCAGGCCGATATGCTCGAAGCAAGGGATAACCTGAAGCATTGGAAATACAGCAAGCTCGATCTTTCGCCCATATTGTATAAAGAACCTGTTTCATTATACACCGGCTTGTACAAACGCGAAGAACAGGACCATGGATTGGACACTGTGCTCGACTGGAAACTGCTGGAAAAAGCGGAACCCGCGTTGGAACGGCAGGAAAAAGTGTATGCTGAATTCAATACCAAAAATACCGATCGCACCATCGGGTCCATTCTTTCCAATGAGATAACCAGGCGCTACCGGTCTGCGGGATTGCCGGAAGATACCGTTCATTTTAAATTCAAGGGCACAGCAGGCCAAAGCTTTGGCGCATTCAATACAAAAGGAATTACACTGGAACTGGAAGGAGATGCAAACGATTATTTCGGCAAGGGATTAAGCGGCGCAAGGTTGGTTGTTTATCCCGCCAAAGGCAGCTCATTTGTACCGGAAGAAAACATCATCATTGGCAATGTTGCTTTTTATGGCGCTACTTCCGGCGAAGCCTTTATCCGGGGAAGGGCTGGCGAACGTTTTTGTGTGCGCAATTCAGGCGTAAAGGCAGTGGTGGAGGGCGTGGGCGATCACGGCTGTGAATACATGACGGGGGGCCACGTAGTGATACTCGGCGATACCGGTCGCAATTTTGCAGCCGGCATGAGCGGTGGTATTGCATATGTGTATGATGTGAAAGGAAGCTTTGCCATCAACTGTAATACGGATATGGTGGATCTTGACCCGCTGAACGAAGCAGACATTTCCGAGCTATACGACATGATCACTAACCACTATGATTATACGAACAGCATGGTAGCGCGGTTCGTGCTGGATGATTTCGAGAACCAGGTGAAGAATTTTATCAAAGTATTTCCGAAAGACTATAAGCGCGTGCTGACGACAGAAAAAATAAAGGTCAAAAGTGAAAAATGAAACTGATGAGCAGCTTTGACCTCCTGGCTTTTTAAGTTTTAAACTTTAAACTTTTAGCTTCTATGGGTAAGCCCACGGGATTTATTGAATTCGACCGGGAGTTGCCCGGCAAGCAGCCGGTGCAGGAAAGGCTGCAGCATTACCACGAGTTTGTGGGGCGCTATAGTGAGGGGCAACTGAACCAGCAGGCTGCGCGCTGCATGAATTGCGGCATCCCGTTTTGCCATCATGGCTGCCCGCTGGGAAACATAATACCAGAGTTCAATGAGGCGGTGTACCGCCAACAATGGAAGGAAGCATACGACATACTCATATCCACCAATAATTTTCCCGAGTTCACCGGCCGCATTTGCCCCGCTCCCTGCGAGTCTGCATGCGTATTAGGTGTTAACCGCCCCGCAGTTGCCATAGAAGAGATCGAAAAACATATTATAGAGATAGCCTTCGATAACGGGTTCGTGCAACCGAAGAATCCCGCAGTGCGCAGTGGCAAAAAAGTAGCAGTGGTGGGTTCTGGCCCTGCAGGACTGGCCGCTGCCGCGCAACTGAACCATGCAGGCCATACTGTCACGGTATTTGAAAGGGACGATATGCCCGGCGGACTGTTGCGCTATGGCATTCCTGATTTTAAACTTGAAAAATGGGTGATCGACCGAAGAATAACTGTGATGGAAGAAGAAGGAATTGTTTTTCGCAACAATGCAAACGTAGGCGTCAACGTCAGCATTCATGACCTGCTGCGCGAATACCATGCGGTGATACTGGCGGGCGGATCTACAGTGCCCCGCAACCTCGACGTGCCGGGAAGAACATTGAATGGTGTTCATTACGCGATGCATTTTTTAAAACAGCAGAATAAGCGCGTCGCAGGCAAAGCTGCAGTAACCGAGGCGTCCACAGAAAGCAATATGCTTTCATCAGATGTGCTTGCAACCGGCAAGCATGTGATCGTCATTGGCGGAGGTGATACGGGAAGCGATTGTGTAGGAACGTCTAACCGCCAGGGCGCTGCCAGTGTAACCCAATTCGAATTATTGCCCAGGCCACCGCACGAAAGGACCGCATTTATGCCATGGCCTACCTACCCTATGATATTGAAAACTTCCAGCTCGCACGAAGAAGGTTGCGAGCGAAAATGGGCAATAGCCACCAAAGAATTTGTGGGCGATAATAATGGAAACCTCAGGGCCTTGAAAATTGTAGACCTCGAATGGAAGATCACGCCCGACGGAAGGCCTGCGCAGTTTGTTGAAATCGCAGGCAGCGAACGCGAAATGCCAGCTGACCTGGTATTGCTCGCAATGGGTTTTGTGCACCCGCAACACCAGGGCCTGTTAGAGCAATTGGCCATTGAATTGGATGAGCGCGGGAATGTAAAAGCGTCTGAAAAATCTTACCAGACCAATATTCAAAAGATCTTCACCGCCGGTGATATGCGAAGGGGGCAATCGCTGGTGGTTTGGGCCATCTCGGAGGGAAGGGAATGCGCCCGGAAAGTAGATGAATTCCTCACCGGCAAGGCCTCGATCCTGGAATCAAAGGACCAGAATTTCCTACAGCTGACGGCTTAAAATTCAAAAATTATTTGACTCTCCTCTTTTTTAGTTTTACCGAATAAGTGGTAAAAACCTTCCGTAACCACTTGCTTTTTAAAGTTTATAAACAATTTCCGCACTGATATTAATTATTTTAATAATGTTGATAATTTTCAGCTAAGATTGCAGAATTTTAGATAATTTAGGCTATTATTATCAAATAGTAATAATAATTAATATTAACACTTAAAATCTCCAGTATGCAGAAAATCACCTTCAAACAGGTTGCACCTTTTGCGGTGCTGGCTGCAGTAGCCATCGGCGCCCTCTTCATCCCCTCCCTTCCCAATTTTGCCGACAACGGTGTGTACAGCGCGGCAGACATTGCCTGGATGATCGTGGCGGCAGCCCTCGTTTTTTTAATGACTCCCGGTCTCGCATTTTTTTATGGCGGCATGGTACACCGCAAAAACGTAATCTCCACTATGATCAAAAGCGTGGTGGCGGCCGGCGTGGTCAGTATTCTCTGGATCGTCGTAGGCTATAGCCTTGCCTTCGGAGAATCATTAGGTGGTTTTATAGGAAATCCCCTGACCCATTTGTTTTTTAATGGCGTTAGTTCGGGACAACCCTGGAGCCTGGCACCCACCATCCCGCTTACCTTGTTCGCATTCTTTCAACTCATGTTCGCCATCATTACTCCGGGCCTGGTGGTTGGCGCGGTTGCAGAACGCATCCGCTTTACCTCATACATATTATTCATTGCATTGTTCGGGTTGCTCGTGTATTCACCCATCGCACACTGGACCTGGCATCCTGAAGGCTTTTTGTTCAAATGGGGTGCGCTTGATTTTGCAGGCGGCACCGTGGTGCATATATCCGCGGGTTGCGCGGCGCTTGCCGGCGCCATGGTGCTCAAGCGCAGGCAATCGCACATCGAACAAAAAGAGATCCCGCCAGCTAATATTCCTTATGTGCTCATCGGCACGGGATTGCTTTGGTTCGGTTGGTTCGGCTTCAATGCCGGATCGGCCGTGGGCGCCAGCAGTCTTGCCGTTTCCGCTTTTGCCACTACCAATACTGCCGCAGCCGCCGCAGGCCTATCGTGGATGTTCTTTGATGTAATGCGTGGTAAAAAACCTTCGGTACTGGGATTCTGCATCGGGGCTGTAGTGGGACTGGTAGCCATTACACCCGCCGCGGGATTCGTAGCCATTCCTCAAAGCATCTTCATCGGCGTAGTGGCTGCCATCATTTCTAACATTGCTGCCTATTATAAATCCAAATCAAAGCTCGACGACACACTGGACGTATTCCCCTGCCACGGCGTGGGCGGTATGGTAGGTATGCTCATGACCGGCCTACTTGCCACCACTACCGTTAACCCCGCAGGTAATAACGGACTCCTGTATGGCAACACCGCATTCTTCTTAACACAGTTGAAAGCCATGGCCATCGTAGTGGGTTACAGCTTTGTAGTGTCCTATGGAATTTTCAAATTCATCAATTTCATTTTGCCGCTTCGCGTGAGCTCAGAAGAAGAACAGTTGGGATTGGATGCTACCCAGCACAACGAGAAGTATTTGCAGGGAACGCTGCTGGTGCACAACAACGGCAAAATGGTAGAGACCCTCGTGGAAGAATAAGAAAAAGGTACAGCATAACTGATATAAGCTTCTGGTAAAAGTTTATATCTACCGTACCCTTTTCTTTTAACACTTAAAAATCTACAGCAATGTTACAAAAAATTGTGGCAACAGGCTTTCTTTTGTCCTGTTTTATCCCGGCCTCTTCGCAAGACCTCACTGCAAAACTCTCCACATCTACGCAAGTGCAAACAAGCGAACAGCCGGCCCCTCCCGAGAAAATTCCATCGTTTACATTTTCCGGTTCGGCCGATGTGTACTACCGCTATGATTTTGCAAAAACACGCACGAACAATTTCACCAGCTTCACCAATTCGCACAATTCATTCGAGTTGGGCATGGCATCGGCCAGGCTTGATTACAAACATGGAAAAGTGAGCATGGTGGCCGACCTGGGATTTGGTAAGCGCGCAAAGGAATTCTCGTACAACGATGAAGGCATTACCGCCGCAATAAAACAATTGTTCGTTACGTATGCTCCCGCGGACTGGATAAAGTTTACCGCAGGCAGTTGGGCCACGCATGTAGGATACGAGTTGGTAGACCCGCAATTGAACCGCAACTACAGCATGTCGTACATGTTTACCAACGGCCCGTTTTTTCATACGGGTGCAAAGGCCGACCTCACCGCGGGCAAGCATGGTTTTATGATCGGCATTGCCAATCCCACCGACCTTAAATCCGTACCAGATGGTGTGATCAATAGAAAATTCATATTGGCGCAATACAGCCTTGCGGTAAATGACAACACCAAGCTTTACTTCAATTATGTTGGAGGAAAAGGCACAGACAGTGTTCGCGCCAATCAATTCGACCTGGTGGTTACAGGCAAGCTAGGCAGTAAGCTGAGCATTGGATACAATGGCACCGTGGCCAGCGTGCGGCAATGGGATGGTATTAAGAACATATCGGGCAAAAGCTGGTGGGGATCCGCATTGTACCTCGGCGCCGATCCGAAAGACTGGTTCGGGTTAACATTGCGGGCAGAATATTTCAATGATGAAAAACAACTGAAAGTTTTCAGCACCGCATCAGAAGGTGGCAACATTTTTGCGACGACTTTATCTGCCAATTTTAAAGTGAATGCGCTGGTCATTATTCCTGAAGTAAGGATAGACCACGCAAGCAAAAAAATATTCACCGGTAAAAGCGGCATGCCTTCGGCCACTGCGGGAAGCTTCCTGCTGGCAATGGTATACGCGTTTTAAGGAAATTGGTCATTGGGTCGTTAAGTCATTAGTCGGTCAGATATATTTGAATAAACCAACTTTACATCGACCCTTGAATTGATACAATGGCTTAATGATCCAATGACCGAATGACGCAATGACTTGAAAAAACTTACACCTGTTAGCATAATATCCCTATAGGTAAACAGTTTTATATGGCAAGCAATCGTTTAGCCTCCCATTTCTATGGAAGGCTTTTTTGAAAAACTTAGAAAAATTTAACGGTCCCGGTAAAAAATTATAATGCCAATTTGTTTTTGTTCTTATATTTGTTCAACATTGACTTTGTTCAAGTAATGCGCTCATCAATTACCATACATTCTTTCTTCCCCTGTTGTTGCAGCAAGTGTTGTTGTTGCTGAGATGGTAATTGTCTACAGATTCCCCTTTCATTTTAGTTTTCATTCTGATATAAGCACCAATGGCGCATTCTCTCCAAACATACATAGGCGAATTAACAACCAGGACCAACAACCTGGAGTTCGAGGCTGCTTTGCAGCTGGTTGCAGATACTTTTCCAGGCCAGGTAACTTTTTCATCGAGCTTTAGTTTCGAAGACCAGGCTATTACGCATGCCATTGCGCAAAATCGACTTCCCGTTAGCATTTTTACGCTCGACACGGGACGGTTGTTCCCTGAAACCTACTCTGTATGGAGCAGCACCAACGCACGTTACCAAACACCCATCAAAGCATATTATCCTGACTACACTTTATTGGAAAAGTTCATTACAGAAACCGGTCCCAATTCATTTTATGAATCCGTAGAAAACAGGAAAATGTGCTGCCACATACGAAAAGTAGAACCGTTAAAAAGAGCATTGCAGGGCAATGTAATTTGGATCACGGGCCTGCGCGCAGGACATTCCGCGGCCAGGCAAGACCTTGAACAATTCGAATGGGACGAAAGCAATCAAATAATAAAATACCATCCCTTGCTGCATTGGACAACCGAAGCCGTACGGGAATACATCAACCGGCACCATATTCCTTACAATGCTTTGCACGATAAAGGCTTTGTAAGCATTGGCTGCGCGCCGTGCACAAGGGCTATAAAACCCGGGGAAGATTTCAGGGCCGGCCGCTGGTGGTGGGAAGACAGCAGCAAAAAAGAATGCGGGCTGCACGTGCATGAGCAAAGGATGGTTGTAAAATCTTAAATAAAAGATATGGAGCGTTACAGGTTGGATTATCTGGACCAATTGGAATCTGAAGCCATCCACATATTGCGTGAAGTGGCGGGGCAATTCGAAAAGCCCGCGCTGCTGTTTAGCGGCGGCAAGGATTCCATTACGCTGGTACACCTTTCACTCAAGGCGTTCCGCCCCGGCAAGCTGCCGTATCCATTGCTGCACATCGATACAGGACATAATTTCCAGGAAGCGCTCGACTTCCGCGACGAGCTGGTTGAATCCATTGGCGAACGTTTGATCGTGCGCAAGGTAGAGGACACCATTCGCGAAAAGCAATTGAAGGAACCCGCGGGAAAATTCGCGAGCCGCAACGCACTGCAAACTTTTACACTGCTGGACGCGATAGAAGAATTTGGTTTCGATGCATGCATAGGCGGCGCCCGCCGCGACGAGGAAAAAGCAAGGGCCAAGGAAAGGATCTTTTCAGTACGCGACGAGTTCGGGCAATGGAACCCCAAGCTGCAACGCCCTGAATTGTGGAATACTTACAACGGTAAAATACACAAGGGTGAAAACGTACGCGCCTTCCCCATCAGCAACTGGACAGAACTGGATGTATGGAACTATATCCGCCGCGAGAACATAGCATTGCCCTCCATCTATTTTGCGCATGAGCGCGAAGTGCTGGAACACGAAGGGCAGTTGGTGGCCGTATCGGATTTCATTCGCATCGATCCCTCGGACAACATCGTTAAAAAGAAAGTGCGTTACCGCACCGTGGGCGACATGACATGCACGGCTGCCGTTGAATCCAACGCCAGTACCCTTGATGATATCATCAATGAAATTACCGCCACCAAAACAAGCGAGCGCGGTGAGACAAGAATAGACGATAAGGTATCGGAAGCTGCAATGGAAGACAGGAAGAAGAATGGGTATTTTTAAATGTGCAGATGTGAAAATATGAAGATGACTAATGACTTAATGACCGAATGACTCAATGATCTTTAATATGGACCTTTTACGATTTATAACCGCCGGAAGTGTAGATGATGGCAAAAGCACGCTGATAGGACGCCTGCTGTACGATAGCAAGTCTATTATGATAGACCAGTTGCAGGCCATCGAGCAGCAAAGCAGGCACCGCGAAGGCGGCGAAATTGACCTCGCACTGTTTACAGACGGGTTGCGTGCCGAAAGGGAACAGGGCATTACCATCGATGTGGCGTATAAATATTTCTCCACACCCAAACGCAAGTTCATCATCGCCGACGCACCGGGCCACATACAGTACACGCGCAACATGGTTACCGGCGCATCTACGGCCGATCTCATCATTATATTGGTAGATGCACGTAATGGCGTGGTAGAGCAAACCCGCAGGCATTCCATCATTGCATCATTGCTGAACATACCACATGTGATCGTTGCCGTGAACAAAATGGACCTGGTGGATTACTCGCAGAACGTGTTCAACAACATCGTGATCGATTATTCCGCGGTAGCAAGGTCGCTGAACCTGAAGGACGTGACCTATATTCCCATCAGCGCGCTTACCGGCGAGAACATCGTGGAAAAATCGATCAGCCTCGATTGGTATGAGGGCGCTACCCTCCTCGACCAATTGGAGAACATACAGGTACAGCAGGACATAAACCTTACGCATGCGCGCTTCCCCGTGCAGTACGTGATCCGTCCGCAAACCGCGAGCCTGCACGATTACCGTGGTTATGCGGGCAAGATCATCAGCGGCGTGTACCGCAAAGGCGATAAGGTTGTAGTGCAGCCATCGGGCATTGAAAGCACCATTAAATCAATTGAAAAAGACGGCAAGCCGGTAACGGAAGCATTTGCACCGCAAAGCGTGATCATTCACCTGGAAGATGACGTAGATGTGAGCCGCGGCGACCTGATCGTACATACAGCTAATCAACCCAGCGTAGGCCAGGAACTGGAAGTATTCCTTTGCTGGATGGACAATAAGCCCTTGAAGACCGGCAATAAATATTCACTGCAACTGAACAGCCGCAGGGTGCGCTGCATGTTGCAATCGATAGCGTACAAGCTCGATGTTAATTCGCTGCAAAAGGAAAATGCAAACGATACGGCTGTGCTGAATGACATAATCCGTGCAAAATTAAAAACGGCTTCACCGCTGGCCTATGATCAATACGCTAAACTTAGGGTAAACGGGGGCGCAGTATTGATAGACGAAACAAGTTATGTGACCGTAGCTGCCGTAATGATACAATAACATGCAACAGCCTCTGCAACATATACCGATAGTGATCATTGCCGGCGCGGGCCCAGGCGATCCGGACCTGCTGACCATTAAAACGGCCAACTGGTTGCAAAAAGCAGATGTGGTGATCACCGACAGGTTGGTAAGTTCCCTGATATTGCAACGCTATGTGCGGTCCGACGCTGAAATCATTTATGCCGGAAAGCAAAACAAACGCGCAGCTTCTACCCCGCAGTCCACTATCAATCAATTGCTGGTAAAACTCGCGCAGCAGCGTAAGCTGGTAGTACGTTTAAAAGGCGGCGATGTATCGATTTTCTCCAATGTGCTGGATGAATTAAAAACCTTGACGGAGCATAACATCCCTTATGAAATTGTTCCGGGCATTACGGCAGCGTCAGGCGCCGCTGCGTATGCAGGCATACCGCTTACGGCAAGGGGTCATGCGACCGCAGTAAGGTTTCTTACATTTTATAAAGATGATGTAGTGACCGATGAATACTGGAAGGAATTATCGCACACCGATGATACGCTGGTGTTTTATATGTCTTCCGAAACCCTGGACAAGGTTGTAGGCAAACTGGTAGCAAACAATATCGATCCTGCTAAATGGCTGGCCGTGGTTGAGCAGGCTACTACTCCTTTGCAGCACGTGCATGCGTGCAGTGTGCAGGAATACGCGGTCAAATTCGGCGGCAAGGCCTACCGCTCGCCCTCATTGGTGATAATAGGGAATGTAGTACGGTTGCATGAGCAATTTAAATGGCTGAAGAACGATACAGGCAACACTGGATACTTCGAAGAGGTGCAGGGCAAATGGATTGCGGCTAAAACCAAAGCAGCAAGAGCTTAATACGTCAATGATATGCTGGTACAAACCAAATTAAAAACATTCCTCGAGCTGGTAGGCACTTCCTCCAAGGAAGAGCTTATCTGGATGAATGGTTATTTGGCCGGCATGGTTTCAAGGCAAACAGAGCCGCAGGCAACCGTTACCGCAAAGCCTGCCGTGAACAAGATCACCATTGCCTATGGTACCGAAACAGGACATTCCAAAAAACTGGCAACTGATTTTGCTAACAAGGCTAAGCAGCGTGGCATACAAGCCAGGCTGGTAAGCCTGGACCAATACCGGTCATCGGACCTTGCAAAAGAAGAATATTTCTTTACCATCCTTAGCACGCACGGCGAAGGTGAACCACCCGCCGCGGCAAAAAAATTCTACGACCACATTCATCAGAATGGGTTCAAGCTCGAAAAATTAAAATACGGCGTGCTCGCCCTCGGCGATACAGCATACCCACTGTTTTGTAAAGCAGGAGAAGATGTTGACGAGCAATTGCATAAGCTGGGCGGGCAACGCATTGAATCATTGCAAAAGTGCGATACCGACTATGAAGCGGACGCCGATGAATGGTTCAACCGGGTACTGAAACGGCTGAGCGATAATGGAAGCGCGGCCACCGTTGTGCCTGCGCCCGCGGAAGTGAAAAAGCCCGCCGGCAAAACCATTTATAAAGGCAGCGTGCTTACCAATATCAACCTGAACGACCGGGGCTCCGACAAACAAACACATCATATTGAAATAAGTGCCGAAGGCATATCTTATTTACCCGGCGATTCCATTGGTTTCGTACCTGAAAATCCCCTGCAGGTGGTGGAAGCAATCATTGCCACCAGCGGATCAGCCAGCGACGCATCATTTGTTTACCGCAATGAAAACGCAACTCTTTTCAACCTGCTGAAAAAGAAACTGAACATCCTGCATTTACCGGAACGGGTAGTGCAACAGTACGCGGGCATCGTTCAGCAGGACATTCCATCAACCCGCATGGGATTGCATGAGCTGTTGAAGATATATCCTGTAAACAATGCCCAGCAGTTTGAATCAGTGGTCAAAATACTGGAGCCCATTACGCCGAGATTGTATTCTATTGCTTCCGCTCCTGAAGCAAACGAGGGCGAGGTGCATATTACCGTGGCAAGAGATACTTTCCGGGTGAATGAAGAAATAAAGCATGGCCATTGCTCCGATTTCCTGTGTGGCTTGCCTGTTGATACCAGCGTTGAATTTTATGTGCACCGCAACGATCAGTTCAGGTTGCCGGAGGATGATAAAGATATTATTATGATCGGGCCGGGCACTGGCATTGCGCCTTTCCGCGCATTCCTTGCTCAACGCGATGCATCCGGTGCCCGGGGCCGCAACTGGCTATTCTTCGGTGACCGCCGTTTTACCACCGATTTTTTATACCAGACCGAGTTGCAGAATTGGGTGCAGACAGGCGTGCTTACAAACCTCAATGTGGCTTTTTCAAGAGACCAGGCAGAAAAAGTATATGTGCAACACAAGATGATCAGGCACGGCGCCGCCTTCTTCGAATGGTTGAACAATGGCGCGTATGTATATGTGTGCGGTGCAAAGCACCCTATGAGCGAAGACGTGGAGCACACCTTGTTATATTTGATCCAACAGCACGGTAAGCTTTCTGCCGGACAGGCGGAAGAATACCTGCAGGAATTGAAAGAACAAGGAAGGTATTTGAAAGATGTATATTGACTATTGACTTATTGACCTAATGACTTAATAATTTGTATGAGCAGCCCAAATCTCTCGCAGGTAGAACGCATCAAACAGGAAAGCAATGGCCTACGGGGAACCATCGAGCAAAGCCTGCAACAGGAGATCACCGGCGCCATCAGCGAAGACGATCAGGCAGTGATCAAGTTCCATGGCATGTACCAACAGGATGACCGCGACCGCCGCGAAGAGAGGGCTGAAAAAAAGCTCGAGCGTTTGTATTCATTCATGATCAGGCTGCGTTTGCCCGGTGGGTTTTTGAAGCCGGACCAATGGATCGCCACACACCATATTGCCGGTGAGCATTCGACCGGTGTTATTAAGATAACCACGCGGCAAACCTTGCAATTGCACGGATTGCTGAAATCGCATATCAAACCAACCATCCAGGCATTTAATGCGGCGAGGCTGGATTCCATCGCTACCTGCGGCGACATCAATCGCAACGTGGTCTGCAGTTCGCACCCGGGCCAATCTCCTATTCATGAGCAAGTGTTTGCTTATGCCGGAAAGATCAGCGAAATGCTGATGCCCAAAACAAAGGCTTATTATGAAATCTGGCTCGACGAAGAAAAAATTGCAGATAAAAAAGATGAAGAAGACCCGTTGTACCAGGACCGATACCTGCCGCGCAAGTTCAAGATAGCCATTGCCATTCCGCCGAACAATGATGTGGATGTATTTGCAAACGATATAGGCCTGATTGCCATCATCGAAAACAATGAGCTAAAAGGCTTCAACATTGCGGTGGGCGGTGGGCTTTCCACCACGCACGGCAACCCCGCCACTTATGCAAGACTGGCAAGCATCATCGGCTTTACAGACAGCGAAGAAAAAACGATGAAGGCGATTTATGAGATATTGACCATACAACGCGATTATGGCAACCGTAGCGACCGCAAGCTGGCGAGGCTGAAATATACATTGGACACACATGGGGTGGACTGGTTCAGAAGCGAACTGGAAAAACGCACCGGTTTTACCTTAGCGGAACCACGGCCCTACCAGTTCTCCGAGCGCAAGGATTATTTTGGCTGGCAGCGCAACGACAAGGGATTATGGTATTATACTGTGTTCGTGGAAAATGGCCGCATATTGGACGATGAGCAGGTGTCGCTGAAAGCAGCGCTGCTGGAAGTGGCCGGGACAGGTAAGGCAAATTTCAGGTTTACCTGCAACCAGAACGTGATACTGGCCGATATCAGGGAAGAAGACAAACAGTCAGTGCATGATATATTAGAGCGGTTCAATATCATTCAACATACCGAAGGCTCGTCGGTGATCAGGAAAAATTCGATGGCCTGCGTGGCATTGAATACTTGTCCATTGGCCTTGGCCGAAGGTCAGCGATATTTGCCCGAGCTCATTTCGAAGATTGAACCCATACTGGCAAAACACGCACTAACCGAAGAAGACATTATCATACGCATGACCGGTTGTCCTAACGGGTGCGGGCGGCCGTATGTGGCGGAGATCGGATTTGTGGGCACTGCTTATGGAAGGTATAACCTGCACCTGGGCGGCGATCATGAAGGCGAAAGATTGAATAAGATATTTAAAGAACAGTTGGACGAACCCGCGATCCTGCAGGAGCTGGACCAATTATTTTCGATATACAAACAGGAAAGAATAAACGGGGAAACGTTCGGCGATTTTTCAGTACGCAAACAATGGGTAAATTGAATACTGCTATGAACAGAAGGCTTATTTTATTGGCGGGATGTATCATGCTCATGCAGGTGGCGGTTGCGCAAAAGCAAACCACGCATGTGCAGCAAACCTGGCTTGCGTATTTCAATCAAACGCGGTTTTCGCACAAATGGGGCTTGTGGGCCGATTTTCATTTACGGACAAAAGACGATTTTGTAAAGGAGCTTTCTTCCGGCATTGCGAGGCTTGGGCTTACCTATTACTTGAACGATCACACGAAATTAACCGCCGGCTATGCTTTCGTGAACCACTTTCCTGCGGACAATCATGCAAACATATCACGCCCCGAGCACAGGCCCTGGCAGCAGGTACAATGGCACAACAATTATCCAAAAGCAAGGCTCATGCAGTACGTACGCCTCGAGGAGCGGTTCCGGCGTAAGGTGCTGAACAACGATGAACTGACCGATGGGCATAATTTCAACTACAGGGTCCGCTACAATATTTCCCTTGCGGTACCAATGCACAAGAATGCTTTTGCGAGGAGAACTTTCTCATGGATACTGACCGACGAGGTGCATGTAAGCTTTGGAAAGGAAGTGGTGTATAATTATTTCGATCAGAACCGCTTCTTCACGGGGCCTGCTTATCATATCAATCCAAGAGACCATATACAGTTCGGATATATGAATGTGTTCCAGCAATTAGCCACCGGCAACAGGTACAGGAACATTCATGCCATCAGGCTGTTCTTTGTTCATAATATCGATGCGCGTGCCAAATGAAAAAAATGAGCCCAGAGAAATCATCGATAGAAACCGCTACGGCAAACAGCTCCAACCAACTGTTCCCGGTTTTTTTAAAGCTGGATAACATGCGGGTGCTGCTGGTAGGCGGCGGCAAAGTGGGCTTGGAAAAGCTGAATGCCATTTTGCAAAACGCACCCGCTACTTCCATCAGGCTGGTCGCGATTGAGATTGACAACAGCATCCGCGACTTGGCAGCAAGGTATTCCAATATTGAAGTTGTTGAAAAAGCTTTTGAGGAAGCTGACTTCGATGGGGCGCAGGTGGTAATAGTGGCAGTGAACGATCCGACCGCCAGCGCAGCAATAAGCACACTCGCGAAACAGAAAGGGAAACTGGTAAACGTGGCCGACAAGCCGGAGCTTTGCGATTTTTATTTAAGCTCCATCGTGCAGAAAGGCAATCTTAAGATCGCCATTTCTACCAATGGAAAATCGCCCACCATTGCCAAGAGACTGAAAGAACTATTGCACGATGCCTTGCCTGATACACTGGATGATATATTGAACAACATGCACATTATTCGCAGCAAGTTGAACGGCGATTTTGCGGCCAGGGTGAAACAGTTGGACGATATTACAAAAGTGCTGGCGGCTCAAAATATATTGGACCGCCCCGCAAAAAAATGGCGAAGGACCGCTTCATGGTTTGTGTTCGCTTTCTTTTTCATGTTCGTCGGGCATGCCGTGTTGTCTTATCTGCCCTTCAGCGAGTTGCTGAAAACCATACAGGATTTGCCCAACCGCATCGACGACCAATTTTATTGGATGGTACTCGCCGGATTTTTAGCGCAACTCGTAGATGGCGCACTGGGCATGGGCTATGGCGTAACCTGCGCCAGCGTGTTATTGTCAACCGGTATTAACCTGCCTGCCATCAGCGGCAGCATTCACACCGCCGAAATGGTTTCGAGTGCGGCTTCGGGTTATTCGCACTACAGGTTTGGCAATGTGAACAAGCGATTGGTGAGGACCATGCTGATACCGGGTATCATCGGCGCGGTGCTGGGGGCTTTGCTGCTTTCGAAATTTGGTGAAGAATACAGCGCATATATAAGGCCGGTATTTGCCGCGTACACTTTATTCCTGGGTGTAAAAATTTTTATGGCTGCATTCAGGAAACAGCAGCAGTCGAAAAAGGTAAGGCGCCTCGGTTGGCTGGCAGGCGCTGGCGGATTTTTGGATTCTTTCGGCGGCGGCGGATGGGGCCCGCTGGTTACCAGCACGCTGATTTCGAAAGGAGGAACGCCGCGGTATGTGATCGGATCTGTTAGTGTAACAGAATTTTTTGTAACGCTTGCCAGCGCGCTCACCTTCTTTTCGATGCTTGGAATAAGCCACTGGCAGGTGGTATCAGGACTTATTATCGGGGGCGTGGTTGCCGCGCCGCTTGCGGCAAGGCTGGCGGGCAGGTTGCCGGTCAAAACCATGTTCATTGCCGTTGGAGGGATGGTGGTGATTTGGAGTGTAAGGATTTTGATTAAGTCGTTGTGATACGTGAGCGGATAGCATCAGATCAAAATAGCTATTAGTTATTTGATCGTTGAGACATAGTCCCCAGTATTATAGCTGACCGTTATCGGTCATTAAAAATTGTAGTCACCGCGTGGAGCGGTGGCTTTTTTTTTGGTGAAAAAAAACACTTTTTAAAGAGGATTTTCCATTGGTTCTGCCTTCCTGTTGCCGCTACATTTGAACCGTTATCGGCCGATGATTCGGACAAGCTGAAAACCGATTTACAAAGTAGGCGTTAAAAACCGATCCTCTTATATGAAATCAATTGCGAGAAAAATCCAATGTGCCTTATTGATACTGGTCGCCACGAATGTATGGGGGCAAACCGAAAAACAGGCGGTGTTCATACATAATGATCCTGACTGGCAGATCATACTGCGCAATAATTCAGATTTTCTGAATCGCCTCGCACGTCAACCTTATTCATTATCGGATATATGGTCATTGGGACAGGAAAATTTCCTGCGCCAGTTAAACTACAGCCGCAGTGAATATTACCAAAAACAAGTGGAAACGAGGCAGGCAGCTGCAAGATTGTTGAGCAAGTACCCGGACGTAAATACCATGGGAAGTTGCAATGGTTGCGGGCTAAGCGAGGCGCAACTTACCGGCAAGGTTGATGCCTTTGTAAGGCAGTTACGGCAAAGCCGGTTGCCGGATGCAGAAACTTACCTGCGTGAGATGGTTTCAGGCACAGGTGGTTTTCGGGAGAGCGCGGCACGTGAAATTGATGCTGACGAATCCAGTGGGCCGCAGTGTGGGTGGAAATTCTATGCCTGTGCGATCGTATGTGCCGGCACCATTGAGGCCTTCCCTGTTTACCTGGCCTGCTGCGCTATCTGCCTGTGTGAATATTGCAAAAACCCGCCTTCGTGGTGCGATTAAAATCATGACCAATGATAGAATACCTATTGATGATCGTGTTTATGACGATGGCTTACCTGCTGTTTCGCAACAAATATTTACAGAACAGGAAATGGTTTGTGATTACGCATATCGTGCTCATGCTTGGCATCATCGCTTACTTGCTGATCGACAGCGCTTCAATATGGAATGGCCAGAAAGTAGTGTTATTGATATTAGTGGTGGGAAGCGTTGTGTACACCCTCGTAAAAAAAGCATATGCATTGCGCCGTAAAAAATAACCCAACAGACAGCAACCTGGTTAGGTACCCTGATTGTGGCCCCGCGATAACTCTGGTTATTGCCTTGCCCTGCGCGAGCAGGGCATGTTTTGTTTATGTGCGAATGAAGAAACCCAATTTTATTTCGGCGATCCTTCGGATACATTTGTACATCTGCACATCTGAACATCGCACATCTGTACATCTGCACATCTGAACATCTGCACATTTGCAAATGTGCACATTGCAAATGCGCACATTAAACCGAATTCCTCCCCGCATTAATAATCCCGAACGAAGCGCGCATCGCGAGCTTTCCGTACGTTGCCTTCACCGGAACATCCTCTAACTGCTCCTCTAACTCCCGCACCCTGGTAATGGCAAACTGCTGTATAGTGGCCAATGGCAATACAATGCGTTCGCGCATTTGTATCGACAATTGGTCAACGGGATAATCGGCCATCAGCTCATTCTTGCCCGACAACAAAAAAATGTATCGCAGCGTAAGCTCATATTCTTCGTAGATCCTGTTCCAAAGCTCGCCGTATTTGGGATGCTTCGATAAAAAAGCCGTCAAAGGAAAAAAGCACTTCTTCATCGCCATTTCGCAGTTATCGACCAGGGTTTTGAAAAACAAGGAATTCCTGTACAATTGACGCACTTCACCCAACCTCCCGGCCTTGTCCATTTGTTGAAATGCAGCGCCTACACCATAATATCCCGTCACGTTCTGCTTTAACTGGCTCCATGCGCCCACAAAGGGAATGGCCCGCAGGTCTTTCAACGTAAACCTCGACGAGGCATTGCGCCTGGCCGGTCTGCTGCCGATATTGGTATCGGCATAAAAACGCAACGGACTTACATGCAGCAGGTAGTCCAGAAAATCCGGGTGGTCTTTCAGGGATGCATATGCGTGAAAACTCGCATCTGCCAGTTCTTTTAACAAGCTTTCTTCCTCAGGCTCCAGCGTCACCTGGCGGGCAGAAAACAATGCATTGGAAATGCCTGCGTGCAGCAACTGTTCAATATTGTATTGCGCGGAATCAATAGTGCCGAAATTGGAACTGACGGTTTGTCCCTGAATGGTGAGCTGGATCTCCTGGTTCGAAATTTCTTTGCCCATAGAAGCGTAAAACTTGTGCGTTTTGCCTCCTCCCCTTGCAGGTGGGCCGCCGCGCCCATCGAAAAACACCACATCGATATCGTAGTTGCGCGAGATGCCCGTCAACGCTTTCTTGCATTCATAAATGCCCCAATTGGCCATGAGGTAGCCGCCATCCTTGGTACCATCCGAAAAGCCCAGCATGATAGTTTGCCGGCGCTGCCTGCGCTCCAAATGCTGCCGATAAGTTTCATTTTCATACAGGGTACGCATGATACCGGGCGCGGCCCTTAGGTCGTCAACCGTTTCAAATAAGGGAACGATGTCGATATACAATTCTTCTTTCCTCCAACCTCCGAGCAGGAACAGGCCATACACCTCCAGGATATTCAATACGCTGTGGCATTGACTGATGATATAACGGTTGCACCCCTGCGGGCCATTGTACAACTGTATATCCTTTATGATCCTGATGGTTTGCAGTGCATCGGCCGCTACAGGATCTGCCGGTGTTTCAATGGAAGCCTCACCTGTCAATGAGGTCAACACGCTTATTTTTTCTTCATCCGGTAAGGCAGGATAACCAGCAGGCAAAGGTGAGTTGCCGCCTGCCAAAGCGTCGAGCACCTGTCCATGCACCGAACTTTCCTGCCGCACATCCAGCGAAGCGAAATGCAAGCCGAATACGTGCACCTTGTTCACGAGGTTGTCTACCAGGTGCAGGAAAAGACCATTGTGCTGGTGGATCAATATATCCCTGATCTTGTTCAATGCTTCCAATACGTCTTCCTTCGAAAGCCTGGTGCGTTGGCCGGGAATAAAGATGTTGTTGTACAACTGTTTTTCCAGGTCAGCCAGTATCACGTCGACCCCCGCGAAGGTCAAGCGGCGTTTCAGGCGGCGCGTTTCCAGGTAATAACAACGGATGATGGCCCCGCGCAAGGCATTGGCTACTTCGAGGGTAATGGCCGGCGTTACATTGGGATTGCCGTCCTTATCGCCACCGGGCCAAAAGCCCATGACCATAATAGGATTGTTGCCAGGCACCGCATCGGGAAACTGGCTCTTAAGAAAAGTAATGATGCGGCCACAGGCCACGTAAAAAACACTTTCGAGGTACCAGATCAGGCTTACAGCCTCGTCGTATGGAGTGGGTTTCTGTTTTTTAAAAAATGGTGTTTTACCCAATTGCTGCAGGTACATGTTTATCTGGTTGGTATTGTTGTCCACCAGCGCCTTGCCCAGGTCGTTGATGATACCTAATACCGGGCCCGGATAAAACTGCGTGGGATGAGCGGTGAGCACCAGCCTGATACCGAAATCTTTTAGTTTATCCGCCAGCTCTTCTCTTTTATTTTCCTGCTTCACTTCGGATTCCAGGTGCTTCAGTGTACCAATGCCCTGCAGGTCGTTCACTTCCTTGAAAGCAGCGTCTTCCAGCGCGTCGAACAATACCACCTGCCGCTCTACGTATTGCACAAAGCGGAACAGCAGGTCCAACCTGTCTGCTTCCCCGGCATAGGAAGTATATTTTTGAAAGAAGGCTTCGATGATCTGGGTAGGGCTTTGTTTCTTTTTATAGCCTTCCTCGCAATCGTTGAGCAGTAACGATAACAGGATGCCCGTTTTCTCGATGCGGTGAAAAGGCAGGGAGGTAAAAAGACTGTTGTAGAGCTGGAATTTCAGGCCGACATGGTTCTTAAATTGCTGCAACCCATGAAACAACTGATGCGCCATTAGAAAATGTTTTGAAAAAATTGATCATTTAGCAAGCAGCAACGTTCGGGCAATGAAAATAACTGATTTTGGTGAAAGGCCAATGCCGAATGAGGGGAAAGTGGCAGCGGAATTTTTGATCGTGTTGATTATTTCCTTACATTTACCATCGATACTAACAGTGGCACGCAATTATTCCCATATCAGTTTTGCAATGACAGCAGTTCCTGCTCCATGCGCCACTATTATTACTACCACTACCACCACAACAACCCGTTAAGGGTTGTACAATATCATATCACCTTCTGGGCTATTCAGCTACCTACATCAGCAAACGCTGGTCATTATTTAATCTTCTCAATTATTTTTCCATGCAGGTATTAAAATTCGGCGGCACTTCAGTGGCCAACGCCCCAAATATATCCAGGGCAGCAGACATTATTCAGCAGGCAGTTGCCAAAGACAGGACCATAGTGGTTATCTCGGCGCTCGGCGGCATTACGGACCTGTTGCTGCAATGCGGGCAACTGGCCGCGGCAGGCGATGAATTGTATCTTGAAAAACTTGCTATCGTAGAGCACCGGCACCTGGACACGGCAAAGCACCTCGTGCCGCCCGCTCACCAAAGCGGCGTATTAAGCTTTGTAAAAACACAATGCAACGAAATAGAAGATCTATGCAAGGGCGTTTACCTCCTGCGGGAGCTTTCTGCCCGCACCATCGACAGCCTGCTCAGTTATGGTGAATTGATCGCTTCGCGCATAGTATCCGCGAGGTTGCATTTCACCGGGCTGCAGAATGCCTGGAAAGATGCGCGGGAGCTCATCCGCACCGATTCCAACTTCACGCACGCCGCCGTGCATTTCGAATGCACCAATAAATTCATCACGGAATATGTTGAATCTACCAGCGATCAGTTGATAATAGTACCCGGGTTCGTAGCATTCGATGCAAAGGGCATTACTACTACATTGGGGCGGGGAGGCTCGGATTACACCGCATCCATACTGGCCGCCGCTACAAAAGCCGATCGCCTGGAGATCTGGACAGACGTAAGCGGCATGATGACAGCCGATCCGCGATTGGTCACCAACGCTAAGGCCATCCGCTCCATCTCATACCAGGAAGCCATGGAGCTTTCGCATTTCGGCGCGAAAGTAGTATATCCGCCCACCATACAGCCGGTGATGCGGTTAGGCATTCCCGTTTGGATCAGGAATACATTTGCGCCGGAAGAAGCAGGCACCGTTATACAAAACGAACCCGCCAGGAATGGCAACCATATCCGCGGCATATCCAGCATCAATAAGATTGCGCTGCTAAGCCTCGAAGGAAGCGGCATGGTCGGCATTCCCGGGTTCTCGCGCCGTTTGTTCGAAGCTTTGGCAAACGAAAAGATCAATGTCATTCTCATTACGCAGGCATCGTCTGAGCATTCTATTTGTGTAGGCGTGGAAGATACGTTGGCGGATAAGGCCAGGCAGGCCGTAGACAAGACCTTTGAATACGAGATCAGCACCGGCAGCGTGGAGCCCCTAACCATTGAACGGGAATTGGCCATAGTTGCACTGGTAGGTGATAATATGAAAAACCACCCGGGCGTAAGTGGTAAAATGTTTGGGGCGTTGGGAAGGAACGGGGTGAATGTTCGGGCCATCGCGCAGGGATCGTCGGAACGGAATATTTCAGCGGTAATTGCCGTGCGCGACGTGCAAAAGGCGATCAACGTGTTGCACGAAGAGTTCTTTGAAAATACTTCCAAGCAGCTCAACCTGTTTATTGCGGGTACCGGCAATGTAGGCAGCAAACTCATGGAACAATTAAAGCAACAGCAGCGCTACCTGCAGGATGAGCTTCGGGTACAGCTAAAGGTTAGAGGATTGGCCAACAGCAGGAAAATGGTGTACAGCGAAGAGGGCATCGACCTCGACCGCTGGAGCGAAATACTACAGAACGGCCAGCCCATGAACCGGGAGCAATTCATACAGGACATACAATCGAAAAACTTGCGCAATGCGGTATTTGCCGATGTAACCGCCAGCGAAGACATTGCCGGTTGCTACCACAGCCTGCTGGAAAAAAGCATTGCGGTAGTGGCCTGCAACAAAATCGCGTGCTCTTCTTCCTTCAGGCAATACAAGCAACTGAAAAGCCTCTCGCGGGAATACAACGCACAGTTTTTATTCGAGACCAATGTGGGCGCGGGTTTGCCGGTGATCGGCACTTTGAACAGCCTGCTGCAAAGCGGCGACCAGCTAAAACGCATCGAAGCAGTGCTGAGCGGTACGCTGAACTATGTTTTTAATAATTACAATGCGGAAGAAGCGTTTGCCGATGTGGTAAAACGTGCGCAGGACGAAGGGTACACAGAACCAGATCCGCGACTGGACCTGGGCGGCACAGACGTAATGCGCAAGATCATGATACTGGCCAGGGAAGCAGGCGAACCGTTGGAAATGGAACACATCAGCAATCATTCCTTCATGCCCGCTTCGTGCATGGAAGGTGATGTAGACCATTTTTACAGCGAAATGCACCGCCATGAAGAACATTTCAGGCAGATATTCTTCAATGCATTCAATGCGGGAAAGAAATTAAAGTTCGTTGCGAAGTACGAGGATGGAAAGGGCTCTGTGGGATTGCAGCAGGTTTCACCCGACCATGGATTTTATCATTTGTATGGAAAGGACAACGTGGTATTGTTTTATACCAACCGTTACGTTGACCAGCCCCTGATGATAAAGGGTGCGGGCGCAGGCGCAGAGGTTACTGCATCCGGCGTGTTTGCGGACATCATCCGCGCAGCAAGAGTATGACCGAACGTTGGAAGTTGAAGGTTGGACATCTCCAACTTCAATATTCAACATTAAACTTACAAATCATGAAATCAGTAAAAGTCCTGTGTCCCGCTACTGTCGCCAACCTCGTCTGCGGCTTCGACGTGCTGGGCATGGCATTGCACAGCCCGCGGGACATTATGCAGGTACGGCTAACAGATGAACCGGGCATACGCATTTGCCACGATGATGAATATGGATTGTCCAACGTTCCTGAACAAAATGTGGCCGGCGTGGCGCTGATGGCCATGCTAAACGAAGTACCCGATGCACCAGGTTTTGAAGTACTGATCAACAAACGCATCAAGCCTGGCAGCGGTCTTGGTTCCAGCGCAGCCAGCGCCGCGGGCGTAGTAGTGGCTGCTAACTATTTGCTGGGAAATGTCTTTAATCGCGAAAAGCTGGTTCAGTTCGCGATGTGGGGTGAAAAGCTGGCTTCGGGCGTCAAGCACGCCGACAATATCGCTCCCTGTATTTATGGTGGCATCACGCTCATCCGATCGATCTTTCCATTGGATGTTGTGCAACTGCAGGCGCCGCCCATGTATGTAACAGTAGTGCATCCGCAGATAGAAGTAAAAACTTCCGATGCCCGCCAGATACTCCGCAAGGAGGTGCAACTCAAGCAAGCCATCAAGCAATGGGGCAATATTGCGGGGCTGGTGGCCGGGCTTATGAAGAACGATTATAGTCTCATCAGCCGTTCGCTGGAAGACGTGATCATCGAGCCCGTGCGCAGCATGCTGATACCTGGATTTGACGCAGTAAAAAGCCGCTGCCGCGAAACCGGCGCATTGGGTGGAGGCATCTCTGGTTCGGGACCTTCCATCTTCATGCTTAGCGCCGAAGAATCCATTGCACGGCAGGTTGAATATGTGATGACCGAAGTATATGTAAGCGCCGGCATCGATTTTAAAACCTATGTAACCACTATCAACTACGAAGGTGTCAGCATTTTGGAGAATGACCATTGACTGTTGACCAAATGACTTACTGACTCAATGACCTTAATGACTTAACGACCGATGAATTATTACAGCACCAACCAACAATCGCCTAAGGCCAGTTTCCGCGAAGCCGCTATTAAAGGGCAGCCTCCTGATAAAGGATTGTATTTTCCTGAACGCATTCCCATCCTGGATGCAGGCTTGTTACAGGATATTAAAAGATTATCGCGTGAAGAGATTGCACTGGAAATAATCCGGCCTTATACCGGCGATAGCATTCCCGGAACAGTATTAAAAGATATAATTGCACAAACCATCAACTTCGAATTTCCATTGGTGCAGGTAGAAGAAGACGTGTATTCGTTGGAATTGTTCCATGGGCCTACGCTTGCATTTAAAGACGTTGGGGCCAGGTTCATGAGCCGCTGCCTGGAATATTTTGCAAGAAATAATGATCATAAAATGGTGGTGCTTACCGCTACTTCCGGCGATACTGGCGGAGCGGTCGCCGACGGATTTTACAAAACTGATGGCATCGAAGTGGTCATTTTGTATCCTTCGGGTAAGGTGAGCAGTGTGCAGGAATTGCAGTTGACGAGGCTCGGCCATAACATTCATGCGCTGGAAGTAAATGGCAGCTTCGACGATTGCCAGCGGCTGGTAAAACAGGCTTTTGCGGACCGCCCTTTGAATGAAGCGATAAGCCTCACTTCCGCGAATTCAATTAACATAGCCAGATGGCTGCCGCAGCAGTTCTATTATTTTTTTGCTTTACAGCAATGGCCGCATGCGCATTCGCCAGTGATCAGCGTGCCCAGCGGCAATTTCGGCAATCTTTGTGCGGGCCTGCTGGCATATCGTTCGGGCTTGCCTGTTCAGCATTTTGTTGCAGCCTGCAATGCGAATGATGCCGTGCCGCAGTATTTTCAAACGGGAAAATATCAACCCAAACAGTCCATTGCCACTATATCGAATGCCATGGATGTAGGCGATCCCAGTAATTTTGTGCGCGTGCTGGAGTTGTTTCAGTCAGATTCCGGACATTTACAAGAAATCATCAGCACTTATAGTATCAGTGACGAACATACGAAGTTGGCGATCGGAGAAGTATTCCATAAAAATGGTTATGTAATGGACCCTCACGGGGCGGTAGCTTATGCTTCCCTGAAAAAATATTTACAGCAACATCCAGGGATGAAAGGAATATTTCTAGAAACCGCGCATCCTGTAAAATTCAGGGACTTAGTAGAGCAGCTCACGGGCAAAACTATAGACGTCCCCGCATCCATAGCCCGGCTACTGAATAAAGAAAAAAGAGCTACACGCATTAATGCGGACTATAGAGCGCTAGAAGAATATCTATTGAATAATGTTTAGCTAATACCGCTCGCCATCTGCGCTTAAATAAAGGTTTTGTTTTGTTAATACTTCAGTTTTTTCCTTGCACGCTTCGAGCACCAGTTTGCGCGTTCCATATTTAATTGGCTTGTTTTCATCGATAGTTCGGAAGTAAAAAGTTATGGTCTGCGAAGGTTCTGCGATTATCCTATTATTAATATAGGACACCTCCACGCGCTCGAGGCAGCCTACACCACCTGCCGCAATCATTATATTGATCCTGTTTAGGTTGAACCGACCGCCAGACGCACCAGTCAACAAAATATCTTCTCCATAATTATTTACAAAACAATACGTGCCAAAAGCCTGGATCTCTGTTGCACAAATGCCGGGCTTCATATCCCTTGTTTCGGTATCGTATTTACGCATTTCATCCTTATTAATCAATCCAGAGGCGCCACCACTCCCGGTGTCATCCCTTGTCACAGCCGGCTTCTTATACTTCGCAATCGCGGTAGCATATTTATCAGCATTTACCGCGCTTACGGGAAACACGTCTTCATTTTTACTTTGTTTGTCCGGGTGCTGTTTACCATCTGTTTCCGCGGGTATTGCATTTGACAGGTAGTCGAACAATTCTCTAATGGTTACGATACCATCGCCATTTCCCTTTGACCGCGCATTTTCTTTTGTTGTCTTATCAGCCGCACCACTAAGCCCCTGTATCAGTTGATATGTAAATATGCCGTGACCACCACCCCATTTTGCGTCCTCAAATGACTTCTCGCTGCTCGACGAAGCAGTGATAGCAGCCCAGCCGGGCTCCTTTATAGAGGCTATGGTGGCTATATATTTATTCACCAATTCAGCGCCATCATCTTTTACTCCCAGGTAAATGCCCGATCCTCCTGAATGACAAGCATCGGCAAAAAACAATTTAAGCTTGGCCTTGCTATTTGAAAACTGCCGCGCCACATCGTCCTTTAACAGCGCAGTGCCTGTATAATTTTCATCATCGGTGTCGTAGGTGGTCAGGTACACATCCTTAACTGCCTTTGGATCGGGGACGCCATGTCCTGAAAAGAAAAAGACCACCACGTCTTCTTCCGTCGCCCTGTTGAACATGTCGCGCAAACCTTTAATGATGGCGCTACGAGTAGCTCGCTCATTGGTAAGCAGTACAATATTTTCAGGCTCCACACCTCCACCCTGCGGTGATTCTAAAAAGCTTCTATATGCCTCCGCGTCGCGGTGGGCATATTTTAAAAAAGTAATGCTCGGATCGTTGTACCGTGATACGCCTACAACAACCGCATAAATCTGAGGCTTATCGGCAGTTGTATCCCTAACTGCGCTGATGAACAAAAGGCTTATAGCCGCTAACATGCTTAGGATAAGTGCGCGTTTCATACTATTTATTTTTATTAACGATTGACAGTGCTTCTGTGGCGGCCCATAAAAAAATTAAGCATGGCGCTGAACAAAAGAAAGAAATACAACAAGCCCATTACATTGATAATTTTATTAAATAACAGGTCTACCACTAATGCAATTACAAATAATAGGATATAATGCCTTTCTTCAGATACGAAGTCCACCATTTCCCAAAACCATTTTTTGATAAAACCGTGCCGCGCGACATGCTCCTTTTTACCGTTGTGCATTGCAGCCTCGGTTTTTTTAGTCAAGAGCCACCACGTTAGTTCGGAGTACAACAGGAACAGGGTAAAAATATACATCACGAATAAAAACACCGACATTCTATGGTAACCGCGATTGATAACATAGAATTCATTCAGCAACAGTGTTGTGCCATACAGGTTACCATACGCAGTAGCATGCCTGTCCGCATATGCATCTCCGAAATTGGCGATAAACACTATATTTTTATGCTTAGCGTTTTTAATGCTCATCAAATCCAGCAATTGCTGCTGGCCATCTGCAGCGGCTACGTGTCCCAGACTATATACGGTGGCGGGCAGGCTGTTATAAAACTGGGTATCGGCGCGCAGCTTCAAGGTTGGCGCATCACCGCCAGGCGCCGGGGTCCGGTATAAGGCTTCTTCGTCGATGTAATTGAATTCAGGAATGAAGTTGCGTGCAACGAGATAGCCATCTTCCCACAGGTACTTGCGTTTAATAACCGGGGCCCGCATATCATTTAACTTAAGATACATGCTATACGGCAGGCTGGGGATATTTTCTTCGTTGAGCAATTCATGCGAGAAATAAAACGTCTCATTTTTCACTTTACTAACCTCGCCGAAACAGGCGGGGTCCAAGGCCGCATAAAAAGAATGATAGGATGTGGCAAGCTGTTTATTATAAGCCAGCACGAGTTTGTTTTTATGCTGCAATTTTTCAAGCGCTGCAAACAAAGCGGAGTCGGCAGGGCCGGGATCGGTAAATACAATATCACAAACCACCAGGTCTACCAAGCTATCGGTACGGTTGGCAAACTCCAGGAAAGCAGTGAGCATGCCGCGGTTGGTGATCACCTGCCGCGCACTGTCTTCGTAATTTGTGCCGTGGTTGTCGGGCACCAGTTCGGGGTTACGCGACGTATTGACAAGTATGAAGTTGCTGTCTATGAAATCAGCGGGCGCGGAGCCAACGCCCAGTTTTTGCTTGAAAGCATGCAGGTTTGCAAGCACCGAAGATTCCTCCTTAAATAGAACGGAGTGTCCCTGCAGAAAAAAAACCGTAAGCAAAGTAAGAGCAGCGGCTATTGCCGGGGCAACATACAATGCCTTCCATTTCCCCTTCATTAATTTTTCTGCTATGACAAATGCTGCAAAAGAAACAAGGATAAGGAAAATGAATGCCTTGAAATAATAAAATAGATCATGTTCGAACATCAGGAAAGGTTTTTTTCAGCCACCAAGAAAGATTTTTTCCCTGAATGACTCCCCAGCGGACCCGCGCATATTCCTTTAAATGTACCATAACGTTAGCGTCCGAAAACAGGTGATTTCCCCTGTTTTCGGCAATAATTGTTTCTGCTACGCCCCGCAGTTCTTCCAGTTCGCGCGGACCCAGGAACCGTACATGAAACGTTGATACGGGCTTCTCTTTCAACGAACGGTGATGAAGCTCGCATTTCACCGGCTGTTTTTCAAGGCTTGCAAAATCCGCCGCACAAAGTAATAGGGTATTGGGGCCCTTGAACGGTAGGTAGATCTTTTGTAGACCATCATCGCCGGCCAGTACATGATAATCCTTTATTCGATAGTTGAAATCGTCGGGATATATAGAGATCCGGAGTGTATCGATTATGCTGATGGTGTCGGTAAAAAAAAGCTGCAGTTGGTATTTTTTAAATATGTCTTCGTCAATTATATCCCGGCTGGCCTTGACATCCACTATGGAAATACCAGTTTCCTTTGGAGCAGTTACGTAATAGATGAGGTAATTGAACTTATTGTCCTGTAATTGCTGCCTGATATGTATGGGATAATTCTTATAGGCCTTGAGCTGATTGTTGACTATTCTAAATGCATCCTGCTTGGATAGTGCTTTTGCCAACTGCTTATTCAAACTATCCTTAATGCCGGGATGCTCCATGGCAATGTTGGAAGGAATTGTTACCACCTTAAAGACCTGAACCTTGTTATCTTGTGCTAACGACGGGTTGAAAGGAAAACATATTGCAATCAATAGGAAAAGGCGCATCAGCAATTAGTTGGCTTACCAATATAATGCTTACTTCAACCAATTCCTCAAATGGTGCGATATTTTTTCTGCCTCGATAATAAACCCATCATGCCCGTACGCAGATTCGATCTCTACCAATATTGCATGCGGCAGGTGCTGCCGCAGAAAATGCTGTTCCTGCAAGGGACATAATATATCGGTGCTGATGCCCATGATCAGCGTAGGTTGATGTATACTTTGCAACACTGTTGAAAGCTCGCCATTACGACCGCGTGCCAAATGATGCGAGTCCATCGATTTGGTAAGCAGCCAATAACTATATGCGTTAAAGCGCTTCACCAATTTATCGCCCTGGTAAGAAATATAGGAGGAGGCTCTGAAACCCTCTAGCTTTTCATGATCGGGGTCCTGTTGCTTTTGCAGCAGTATCTCGTAATTGCGGTAAGTAAGGAGCCCTATCCCCCGGGCGGCCTTCAATCCTTTTTGCCCCGCCGTGGAAGAGCGATCTTTCCATGTGTGGTCTGCTTCGATGGCCAGCCGCTGCGCGGTATGGATCGCAATGCCCCAGGGACTTTCGGCGGCTGAAGTAGCGAGGAGGAACATATGCTGTATGACGCCCGGCTCCATTACGCACCACTCCAGGGCCTGGTAACCGCCCATGCTGCCGCCCGCCAACAAGTAAATATGGTTTAATCCCAGATGCTGCCGCAACAATATGTGCGCACGCACCATGTCGCGGATGGTGATCATGGGAAAATCGCTGTACCATGGCTCATTGGTAAGGGGATTAATGGTAAGCGGGCCGGTGGAACCATAGCAGGAACCCAATATATTGGCGCAAACGATGAAATGGCGCGCAGGATCGATTACCTGTCCCTGGCCTGCCACGCCGGGCCACCAATCTAACACGGCCGAACTCGCGGTAAGCGCATGGCATATCCATACCACGTTCGATGCATCGGCATTGAGCGTACCATAGGTATCGTATGCAATGGCAAGCCCCGGCAGCGTACCGCCGGCTTCCAGTGGAAACGGTTGTCTATAATGATATACCTGCATTGAATTCGCACGCAAAGTAAAAGCCTGGTGAATTACTTTTACAAAAAAATATTATGCTTAGGATCGAGATCGACAGGGTGGAAGGCGATTTCGGGTTTGAAGCCCGCGATGCCTACGGTCATACGGCAAGGTTAGATACCAGCCCCGAAACCGGGGGCCAGAATTTCGGCATCAGGCCCATGCAAATGGTGTTGATGGCGCTTGGCGGTTGCAGCGGTATCGACGTGGTTTCCATTCTGAAAAAACAGCGTCAAACCATCACCCGCTATCACATGATCATCGAAGGCGAAAGGGAGAAAGGCAAGGAACCCTCATTATGGACCATCATACAAATGACCTTTGAGCTGGACGGAACGATAGAACCCGAAAAAGCGCGGCGTGCCTGCCAGCTATCCATCGAAAAATATTGCTCGGTGGCTGAAACCCTGCGCCGGGCTGGGGCAAATATCACGTGGAAGATTGTACTTAATGGCGCGCAGGTCTAAGCTTCCTAAACGTAGGATTAATGTAAGATAAACGAAGGATAAAAGAAGGATGCCCTAACGATACCCTAACAGTACCCACCGAACGTTCATGACACGATTGACCATCGATGAATAAAAAACTCAACATGCACCCTGTTACAAAATCTATCCGTACGCAATCGGCGCGGACGGCTGAAATGGAACACGCTTCGCCGCTATTCCTTACCAGCAGCTTTTGCTTCGACAATGCAGAAGCCATGCGCGCAGCCTTTGCCGATGAAACCGATGATAATATTTACAGCCGGTTCAGCAATCCCACCGTGCAGGAATTCGTGGACAAAATTTGCATACTCGAGGGCGCAGAAGCTGGATTTGCCACTGCTTCGGGCATGAGCGCGGTCTTTGCATCGTTCATGGCCTTGTTAAAACAAGGCGATCACCTGCTTTCGTGCAATGCGGTCTTCGGCAGCACCCATACGGTTATTACGAAATTTCTGCCGAGGTACGGTATCGAATACACCTACGTTCCCGCGGATAAACCTGAGCGATGGGAGGCCGCCATCAGGCCCAATACCAAAATGATCTACCTGGAAACGCCCGCCAACCCGGGACTGGATATTATCGACCTTGAATTTGTTGCTGAGCTGGCAAAGCGCCACCATATCCTGTTGAATGTCGATAATTGTTTTGCCACACCCATCGGCCAGCGGCCTATTGATTATGGCGCAGACCTCGTAGTGCATTCCGCCACTAAATGGATAGACGGCCAGGGCCGGACACTGGGCGGCGTTGTTGTTGGAAAAGCAAGCCTCATCTACGACATTTACCTGTTTTGCCGCAGCACAGGGCCTGCCCTTTCTCCTTTCAATGCCTGGGTATTGAGCAAGAGCCTTGATACACTGGAAGTAAGGATGCAACGTCATGCTGCCAACGCACTGCACATTGCCAAAGCGCTGCAGGGCCATCCGCAGATAACGTGGCTGAAATATCCCTTCCTGCCGGGGCACCCTCAATATGATATCGCCTTAAAGCAAATGACCAATGGTGGCGGTATCGTTTGTTTTGAACTGAAAGGCGGGCTGGAGAGCGGTAAAAAATTCCTGGATGGCCTCAAAATGTTGTCGTTAACTGCTAACCTGGGCGATGTGCGCAGCATAGCCTCACACCCCGCCAGCACCACCCATGCCAAACTCAGCAAGGAAGAAAGGCAGGCCGTAAACATTACGCCGGGGCTGATACGGATTTCCGCCGGGCTCGAACATGCCGACGATATTTTAGAAGATATTTTACAATCACTTGAGAAATTGTAGTGCATTTTGCACTATATTCGTTTCAGATAATTTTCCAGAATGAACCAAGCCATTTTCCATAAAAATTGTTGTTGCTGTTGCAAGGGGCTGGTTATTCTGGTGGAGCATAACCTGTAAATGTTATTATATAACATAGACCTTTTCGAAGCCCCACCACGGTGGGGCTTTTTCATTTTTATACCAAAGCCATGCAAGTAGCAACATATATCGAAAACGAACTCATCGACAAGGTCCGCGCACTGGGCGCAAAAGTGGGACATACCCCGCTGCACCGCATCACACACCTGCCTGTTAAGAGCGGCGTATCCATCTATGCAAAAAAAGAATGGGAGCAATTATCGGGCAGCGTAAAGGCCAGGGCAGCGTATAGTATTTTCAGGGCAGCCATCGAGCAGGGCCACCTCACAAGAGATAAAATATTATTGGACGCCACCAGCGGCAACACCGGCATTGCGTATGCCACCATCGGTAAAATGCTTAACATAAAAGTGAGCCTGTGCTTACCAGAGAATGCATCACAGGAAAGAAAGGACATATTGCGGTCGTTGGGCGCGGAGATCATCTTCACTTCCAAATTCGAGGGCACGGATGGATCGCAGCAAAAAGCGCGTCAACTGGCGACCGACTATCCCGAGAGATATTTTTATGCCGATCAATACAAAAATGATAATAACTGGAAGGCGCATTATTTCACCACCGGCCCCGAAATCATCGATGAACTTCCAGGCATCACGCATTTTGTAGCGGGCCTCGGCACTACGGGCACTTTTGTGGGAACAGGAAGAAGACTGAAAGAATGGAAGCCATCTGTTCGATTGATATCCCTGCAACCCGACACCGCATTGCACGGCTTAGAAGGATGGAAGCATATGGAAACAGCCATCGTTCCGCGCATTTACGATCCCAAGGTGGCCAACGAAGAAGAATGGATCAGCACCGAAGAAACTTACAGGGTCCTAAAAGATGCGCATAGGCATGAGGGTTTGTTACTAAGCCCTTCCTCGGCCGCCAACCTTGCCGGCGCATTACGGGTGGCGGAGCGCACAGACAAGGGCGTGATAGTGACCGTATTCCCCGACAATGCAGACAAATACAGCGAAGTGATAAAGAAACTAATATGATCAATATTGAACCGATAGCAAAGGAAAAAATGATACAGGACGCCGTTCACAGCTTCCCCGATGAGTGCTGCGGCTTTTTGTATGGCACCGAAGACGCGCAGGGCAACAGGACGGTCTCGGAAATACTGGTAGTACACAATGCAAAGGAAGGCGATAAAAGAAGGCGGTTCGAAATATCGCCCAAAGATTATTTGCAGGCCGAACTGTTTGCAGATGAACACAACCTGCAATTGCTGGGCGTGTATCATTCGCACCCCAACCACCCGGCCATTCCGTCGGAGCAAGACCGCGTTGCGGCACAACCTTATTTTTCGTACGTGATCTTATCAATTTATGATAAAGAAATGAAGGGTCTCCGTTCCTGGAGGCTGAACGATGCTTTTGAATTTGAAGAAGAAATTATTAACGAACATGAACACATCAATCAATAACCATTAAAAAAATATCATCTATGGCAACAGTGATCATTCCTACACCTTTACGAAAATTTACCAATAACACGGCCAAATTGCAGGTGCAAGCCGATACCGTTGAACAAACCGTGAATGAATTGACCGTAAATTTTCCTGACCTGAAAAAACACCTGCTGGACGAACAGGGACAGATCCGGTCTTACGTAAATATATTCGTGGGCGATGAGGACATCCGCGACCTGCAGCAGGCGCAAACGCCCATTAAAGAAAATACAGTCATCAGCATTATACCTGCCATTGCAGGAGGCATTAAATAAATTCTTATGAACAATACCATTAATTTTTCGAAAGAGGAGTTGGCCCGGTATAACCGCCACATCATCATCCCCGGTTTTGGGATTGAAGCGCAACAAAAACTAAAAGAAGCCAAAGTGCTGGTGATCGGATCCGGCGGATTGGGAAGCCCTGGATTGTTATACCTGGCGGCAGCCGGGGTAGGTACCATCGGTATCGTAGACTTTGACGTTGTGGACGATAGCAACCTGCAACGCCAGGTGTTGTTTGGCGTGGATGAGATAGGCAAGCCCAAGGTAGAAGCCGCCAAGCGCAGGCTGGAAGCGCTGAACCCGCACATCAATCTCGTTTTATACAATACACAACTTACTTCCAGGAACGCGCTCGACATCATAAGCCAATACGATGTGATAGCCGATGGTACCGATAATTTCCCGACACGCTACCTTGTGAACGATGCTTCGGTGCTAACGGGCAAGCCCAACGTATATGCTTCCATCTTCCAGTTCGAGGGGCAGGTGTCGGTGTTCAACTATAGAAATAAAGAGGGTCAATTAGGGCCCAATTACCGCGACCTGTACCCTACTCCTCCTCCGCCGGGCCTGGTACCGAGTTGCGCGGAAGGTGGCGTGCTGGGTGTGTTGCCGGGCATTATCGGAAGCCTGCAGGCGCTGGAAGTGATTAAAGTGATCACCGGCGTTGGCGATGTATTGTCCGGGCGCTTCTTCACTTTTGATGCGCTTACCTTTGAGACCCGCACATTTAAAATTGCAAGAAGGAGCGACAATCCGCTCAACGGCGAAAATCCAACGATTAAAGAATTGATAGATTATGAACAATTCTGCGGTGTAAAAGCCGTGGAACGTCCTATTAAAGAAATTACAGCCAGGGATTTGAACGATTGGCAGATCAGGGGCGAAAAATTTCAATTGATCGATGTGCGCGAGCCGCATGAATATGAAATAGTAAACATCGGCGCGGAGTTGATTCCGCTTGGAACAATATCAGCCAATTCCGACAGGATCGACGTCGACAAAAAAGTAGTGATCCATTGCAAAATGGGCGGACGCAGCGCCAAGGCCATCCGCGAGCTGGAAGAAAAGTTCGGCTTCAAGAACCTGTACAACCTGAAGGGCGGGATATTAGGGTATATCGATGAAGTGCAGCCGGAGTTGACGAAGTACTGACAAATTCAATAAATAATGATTAATGATTATTGATTATTGATTATTGATTATTGATTATTGATTATTAAACTAAATACCCGAACAGGTTGTCATTCTTGTTCAACTCTGTATAGTTGATATTATGGCTATTTAGATTTTGCAACAGCAGCTCGTAATCGTCCCGGCTCTGGAGCTCGATGCCTACCAGGGCCGGGCCGGTTTCTTTGTTATGCTTTTGCATGTACTCGAATCTTGTAATATCGTCGTCAGGGCCAAGCACGTGGTTTACAAATTCTTTTAATGCACCGGGCCGCTGTGCAAAGCGGATGAGGAAATAATGTTTCAATCCTTCGTATTGCAACGAGCGCTCCTTGATCTCCTGCATGCGGTCGATGTCGTTGTTGCTGCCACTCACAATACATACAACGTTACTTCCCCTGATGGCCTCGGCGTAATCGTCCAATGCTGCTATCGATAAGGCCCCGGCCGGTTCCACCACTATCGCGTCTTCATTATACAATTTTAAAATGGTAGAGCAGACTTTTCCCTCGGGCACCAGGTGCATATCGTCCAGGACATCCTTACAAATAGAAAATGTGATATCGCCTACCCTTTTCACGGCGGCGCCATCCACAAACCGGTCGATGCAATCCAATGTTACCGGCTCTCCTGCCTTCAATGCACTGAACATCGAAGGAGCACCTTCGGGTTCCAGTCCTATGATGGTTGTTTTAGGAGAAAACAATTTGAAATAACTGCCAACGCCCGCGCTCAACCCGCCTCCACCTACCGGGATAAATAAATAATCCACCTGTGGCTGGTCTTCCAGTATTTCCACCCCCACCGTTCCCTGCCCTTCAATGATGCGGTAATCATCGAAGGGTGGAATGAAGTACATGCCATTTTCCTCGGTAAACCTCCGGGCAGCTGCGGCGCAATCGTCGAACGTATCACCCACCAGCCTGATCTCGATATTCTTTTCACCGAACATGCGCGTCTGGTTTACTTTCTGATTGGGCGTGATCACGGGCATGAACACCACGCCATGGATGTTCAGCTTCCTGCACGAATACGCGAACCCCTGCGCATGATTGCCCGCGCTGGCGCATACAACGCCTTGTTGCAATTGCGCGGAAGAAAGGCTGCACATCATGTTGTATGCCCCTCTTAATTTATAGGAGCGTACCACCTGCAGGTCTTCTCTTTTCAAATACACATTGCATTGGTATTTTTTAGAGAGGCCGTGATTGTAAGTTAGCGGTGTTCTGTTCACCACTTTATGCAATCGCCCGGCGGCTGCGTGAAAGTCCAGCGAAACGGGAGTATTGATCGTGGATTTCATAAAAAAATTTAGGCTGTTTCGGCTAATGCTTCTTTCGATACAGTTTTTTCTGCCGGCTGGTTCTCGGGCCGTAGGCTCCTGACCGTTTTACCGGCCTGCCACAATTCGCTTTCGCGCAATTCTTTCAATTCCTGCTCCAGCTTTTCGCGGTAGTCGGCCTTGCCATTGCTTTCTATGCTGCGTGCGGCTTCCTTGCCGGCTGCAACACTATCATATAATTCGGTGAACACGGGCAAGGTGGCATCACGGAAGCGCTTCCACCAATCCAACGCGCCGCGCTGTGCGGTAGTGGAACAATTGGCATACATCCAATCCATACCGTTTTCGGCAACCAATGGCATCAATGATTGTGTTAGCTCTTCTACGGTTTCATTGAACGCTTCGGAGGGCGAATGGCCTTTCTTGCGCAGCACTTCATATTGCGCCGCAAAAATTCCTTGTATAGCGCCCATTAACGTACCGCGTTCGCCGGTAAGGTCACTGTACACTTCTTTCCTGAAATCTGTTTCGAACAAATAACCGCTGCCAATGGCAATGCCCAATGCAACCACTCTTTCAAATGCGCGGCCGGTTGCGTCCTGGTAAATGGCATAACTGCTGTTCAGCCCGCGGCCCTGCAAAAACATGCGACGCAGGGAAGTACCAGATCCTTTCGGCGCTACCAGGAATACGTCCACATCCGGAGGCGGAACAATACCGGTTTGATCATTGTAAGTAATGCCGAATCCGTGAGAAAAATACAAGGCCTTGCCCGGCGTGAGGTATTGCTTAACTGTGGGCCACAATTGTATTTGTGCCGCATCGCTCAGCAGGTAGCAGATAATGGTGCCGCGTTCCAGCGCTTCCTCTATTTCAAACAAAGTTTCACCGGGAATAAAGCCATCGCGCACTGCTTTGTCCCAGCTTTTTGAATTCTTGCGCTGTCCTACAATGACATTGATGCCATTGTCCTGTTGGTTCAATGCCTGTCCCGGTCCCTGCACGCCGTATCCTATCACGGCCACTGTTTCAATTTCCAATACTTTCCTTGCCTTTGCAAGAGAGAATTCTTCGCGGGTAACGACATTTTCCTCTACCCCACCGAAATTTAATTTTGCCATTGTTTTAATTTTTGATTTGTATGATTTTGGGATTGGTCATCTGGTCATCCAGTCATTAGGTCAATGACCCAATCACCTATTGACCCAATGACTTCTTACATGGTAAATACTTCAGCCTGTTTATTCAGGTATTCATTTTCTATCAATTCTTCGCCGGGCTCGGTTTGCTCGAACTCCTTCAACTTGTCGTGGAATCCGCTGCTGCCTTTGATGATAGCCACCCTGGCGCTGCGTACAAATTCTATCAGCCCATAAGGCTCCAACACTTCCACGAGCCTATCGGTTTCCTCGCGGTGGCCGGTGGTTTCAAAAACGGTGTAATCTTTCCTGATCACTACCGCTCTTGCGCCATATTCGCGCAGCAATCTTTCCACCTTTACTTTCTCTGCTATCTCGTCGGTGGAAACTTTATACAACGCCAACTCCTGCCAAACAATTTCATCGCCGGTATTGTAATATGCTTTTAATACCTCTACCTGCTTTTCTATTTGCCGCGCCAGCTTTTTCACCACTTCCTCGGTTTCGTTAATGACAATGGTGAACCGGTGTATGCCTTCTACCTCGGAAGGAGAAGTGTTCAGGCTAACGATGTTGATCTTTCTTCTCGAAAACAGGATAGCGATGCGATTCAGCAACCCTACCTGGTTTTCGGTGTACACGGTGACGGTATATTCCTGTTTGCTCATACTTTATTTTTGTTTTGAGTCGTACTACTTCAATCTTATTTCTGCTACGCTGCATCCCTGGGGCACCATCGGGAACACATTGTTTTCTTTGCCTACCATTACTTCCAGCAAATAAGCAGCGGGATGTTCGAGCATGATCTGCAAAGCCTGCCGCAACTTGCTTCGCTCCGAAACGCTTTGCCCTTCTATGCCATAGCCTTTTGCCACCATTACAAAATCAGGACTGGTGATGTCCACGAAAGAATAGCGGCGCTCATGGAACAGCTCCTGCCATTGCCTTACCATTCCCAGGAACTGGTTGTTCAACACCAATATTTTTACATTCACCTGGCTTTGCATGATGGTGCCAAGTTCCTGGATGGTCATTTGAAAACCGCCGTCGCCGATGATAGCGATCACAGGCCGCTCCGGCGAACCAAACTTTGCGCCTATCGCCGCGGGCAATGCAAAACCCATCGTGCCTAATCCGCCCGATGTAATGTTGCTGCGCGAATGATTGAACTGAGCATAGCGGCAGGCCACCATCTGGTGTTGTCCCACATCGGTCACTACCACAGCCTCGCCATGGGTAAGTTCATTCAGCACGTCTATTACTTCACCCATGGTCAGTTGGTCGGCAACAGGATGCAATTCATTTTGAATGCAGGTTTCCTCTTCCTCCTGCCTGCAATACCTGAAACGGTCGAGCCATTGCGGGTAAACTTTTTGTTCCAGCATATCGGTGAGCAAGGGCAGTGTTTCCTTACAATCGCCCCAAACCGCTACGGTGGTCTTTACGTTTTTATCTATTTCTGCGGGATCGATGTCGAGATGCACCACTTTGGCTTGCTTGGCATATTTATCCAACCGTCCTGTAACGCGGTCATCGAAGCGCATGCCGATCGCTATCAGCACATCACATTCATTGGTAAGTAGGTTGGGCCCATAATTGCCGTGCATACCGAGCATGCCGGCATTCAATGGATGGTCGGTTGGCAACGCACTTAGCCCGAGAATAGTCGATGCCGCGGGAATACCTGACTTTTCTATGAACCTGCGGAATTCTTTTTCGGCCTTGCCGAGTATTACGCCCTGCCCGAACACGACGAACGGGCGCTGTGCTTCATTGATCAGCTTTGCGGCCTGCATGATGTATTCCCTGCGCACGATGGGTTTGGGACGATAGCTGCGTATGTGCTCGCATTTTTTATATCCCCCGTACTCGAATTTTTGCAGCTGCGCATTCTTGGTAATATCTATCAGCACCGGTCCCGGCCTTCCGCTTTTTGCAATGTAAAATGCCTTGGACAACACCGATGGTATTTCGGTGGCATCGGTTACCTGGTAATTCCATTTGGTGATGGGCGTGGTGATGTTGATGACATCAGTTTCCTGGAATGCATCGGTACCCAGCAAATGCGCAAACACCTGGCCGGTTATGCAAACTACCGGAGTGCTGTCTATCATGGCATCCGCCAAACCTGTTACCAGGTTGGTAGCGCCGGGCCCGCTCGTGGCGAACACGATTCCGGTTTTTCCTGATGCGCGTGCATAACCCTGTGCCGCATGAATAGCGCCTTGCTCGTGGCGCACCAGGATATGCTGCAACTGTTCGCGGTAGTCGAACAAGGCATCATAAATGGGCATGATGGCGCCGCCGGGATAGCCGAAAATAACGTCCACGCCCTCGGAAAGAAAAGCCTCCAATACAGCAACCGAACCAGTGATGGTAGTTGCTTGCTTTACTTCAGTTTTTTCGGCGGTTAATTCAAGTGTGTTCATACAATAAGTTTTTATCCTACGAGGTCATTAAGTCATTGGGCCATTAGGTCATTAGGTCATTGCGCATTATAATTGACTTAATGACTCAATGACTTAATGACTATTCATCAGTAATGCATCCCTCTGCTGCGTTCTTTACTGTTTTGGCATATTTGTATAGTACGCCCTTCTTTACTTTCAATTCAGGTTGCTGCCAGTACATCCGGCGCGCCGCGATCTCTTTCTCCGGAACATCCAGCACAATGGCATTTGACATAACATCGATGATGATCTTATCCCCATCTTTCACCAACGCTATCAATCCACCATCGAATGCTTCGGGAGTGATATGTCCTACCACAAATCCATGCGTTCCGCCGCTGAACCTTCCATCGGTAATGAGCGCGACGTTCTTTCCAAGTCCTGCGCCGATGATTGCAGCAGTAGGCTTCAGCATCTCTGGCATGCCCGGCGCGCCTTTGGGGCCAACATAGCGGATCACGACCACATCACCTGATTGAACGCGGCCGTTTTGAATGCCTGCTATCAATTCAAACTCTCCATCGAATACTTTTGCGGGGCCTTCGAAACGTTCGCCTTCTTTACCACTGATCTTCGCCACGCTTCCCTGCTCAGCGAGATTGCCGTACAGGATCTGTAAATGGCCGGTGGCCTTTACAGGGTGTTCAACAGGTAAAATGACCTGTTGCGTATTAAAATCGAGACCGGTTACCGCTGCGGCGTTTTCCGCAACTGTTTTGCCGGTCACAGTCAGGCAATCGCCGTGCAGGTATCCTTTTTCCATTAAATATTTCATCACCGCAGGCAGGCCTCCGTGCTGGTGCAGGTCCTGCATCAGGTATTTTCCGCTCGGTTTAAAATCTGCCAATACCGGAACTTTATTGCTGATGCGCTGGAAATCGTCCTGCGAAAGCGGAACGTCCACGCTCCTGGCCATCGCTATCAGGTGCAACACCGCATTGGTGCTGCCGCCCAGCGCAATCACCACCGTAATGGCATTTTCAAAGGCCTTCCTGGTCATGATATCGCCGGGCTTGATATCCTTTTCCAGCAGGAGCCGAATGGCTTTTCCCGCGGTTATGCATTCCTGTTGTTTCTCCTTGCTCAATGCGGGATTGGAGGAAGAGAAGGGAAGGCTCATGCCCAATGCCTCGATGGCCGATGCCATGGTATTGGCGGTGTACATGCCGCCGCAGGCGCCTGCCCCAGGACAGGAACCTTTTACAATGCATTTGAAATCTTCATCACTGATGGTGCCTGCTATTTTTTTGCCCAATGCTTCAAATGCTGAAACGATGTTGAGGTCTTCGCCCTTGTAATGGCCCGGCGCTATGGTGCCCCCATACACCATCAATGCAGGCCGGTTAAGCCTGCCCATGGCGATGACGGAACCGGGCATGTTCTTATCGCAACCCGGCAACGCTATCAATGCGTCGTAAAACTGCGCGCCGCAAACGGCTTCAATAGAATCTGCGATAATATCGCGGCTTACGAGCGAATAGCGCATGCCCTCCGTGCCGTTGCTGATGCCATCGCTTACGCCAATGGTATTGAAGATGAGTCCCACCAGATCGTTGTCCCACACACCTTGCTTTACAAGTTTGGCAAGGTCATTCAGGTGCATGTTGCAGGTATTGCCATCGTATCCCATGCTCACTATGCCCACCTGGGGTTTTTTCATATCCTCGTCTGTAAGGCCGATGCCATACAGCATGGCCTGCGCAGCTGGTTGCGTAATGTCCTGCGTGATGGTCCTGCTATATTTATTCAATTCCATTTATGCTACGCTTAATGATTGCAGTGATTGTTCTCTTACCAAATATTGATAGGCTTCCTGCACCTGTTTACCCAAAGACTGGTTCCAGCTTTTGGCGAGTTTTTTTCCATCTACCGACTCAATGCCCACGATCTCGGCGCCGGTACCGCAATAGAATGCACTATCGGCATTGTATAAGCGATCAGGCAAATACCTTCCTTCTTCACAGGGTATTCCCAGTTCTTCACACAGTTCGATTACAGTAGCGCGGGTTATACCCGGAAGAATATGGCCTTTGGACGGCGTGAACAGCTTGCCGTCCTTTTCAAAGAACAGGTTAGCTCCTGGTCCTTCGGCAAGAAAGCCTTCATGGTCCAGCAACAACGCTTCGTCATAACCTTTTTGCTTTGCCTCCATTACCGCAAGAATGGAGTTTACATAGTGGCCGCAGGTTTTTGCTTCTATCTTAACGGAGCGCGGATGCGGCCTGCACAACGATGAGCTGTGCAAGCGCAATAGTTTTTCGCCGAGATAACCTTTCCATTCCCAGGCGCCGATGAATAAAAATGATTGATGCCCATTGGTGAGCGACATATTGGGGCCGCATACCACCAACGGCCGGATGTATGCTTCCGTGAACCCATTGCAATTAAGCACATCGTACGTAAGGTGCGTCATTTGCTCGGCCGTGTACTCAAATGGGATATGCAGCAACTCGCACGAGCGGATGAGCCGCTCATAATGCTCTTTCGGTTTAAAGATGCGCGGGCCATACCTGGTCTGGTAAGAGCGGATGCCTTCGAACACGCCGTAGCCGTAATGCAGTGTTTGCATGTACAAATCGACCTGCGCTTCGGTTGCTTTTTGCATGCGCCCGTTATAATAGACAATAGTATTTTCTGTGTAGTACATAGTTATATTTTTTGCGGGCTAAAAAAAGCGGCCCGCCTCTGGGAGGCGGGCCGCTGTATTTCGATTTTTAATTGGTATTACATACAACTTTCACCTCCCTGGATTGCAGGAATAATAATAATCACCACCACAATAATAATTGCAGCAAGACCTGTGATGATTGTATGAATTCCGCGATTCAGCATGAAGTGAGTTGCTAATACGAATTTAGCGCCGCCTGCTAAAAAAACAAAGAACTACGTGAAATATTTCCGAAGAATATTATAAGGTGGCAAGCATTCACCTTATAATATTCAGATAATGGTCGATTTTCTCAGCTCGATATTTTCCTTATTGATACCAGGATGTATTTTATCGCACACATAATCACTGATCAGCTCACCGATGGTGCTGGTAAAATAAAAGTTCACCGTGTCAATGTCCTTACTTACGAAGCCGTTGCTTAGCGTCCATTCCACGCCGGCGCGCACCAGGCCTGCTTCTTCTTTCAGCCCGAAATACTCCAGCATCATGGCGGCCGATAAAATGGCGCCTAGTGGATTGGCAATATCCTTGCCTGCGGCCTGCGGATAAGAACCATGAATGGGTTCGAACAAGGCCGAGCCGCTGCCGATAGATGCGGACGGCAGCAGTCCCAACGTTCCTGTTATCACACTGGCCTCATCGCTTAAAATATCGCCGAACATGTTTTCGGTCAGGATTACATCAAACTGGCCTGGATTGAGAATGAGCTGCATGGCCGCATTGTCTACGAACAAAAAGCTCACTTTCACGTCAGGATATTGCGGGGCTATGTCCTGCACCACTTTCCGCCAGAGCCGTGATGTTTCCAATACATTGGCCTTATCTACCAACGTAAGCTTCTTTCTTCTTTGCTGCGCTTCCTTAAATGCCAGGTGTGCGATGCGTTCTATTTCGTGGCGGCTGTACACACAGCCATCGGATGCTTCAGTTTGTGCCTCGTTAATTTCTTTATGACCGAAATAAATACCTCCTGTCAACTCGCGGTAGATCACAAAGTCTACATCCTGCAGGTTCTTGGCTTTTAAAGGCGATAAGAAATTCAACGAGGGATAGGTAATCACAGGCCTTATGTTCGCAAAAAGCTGCAAAGTTTTGCGCAGCCTTAGCAAACCCTGCTCCGGCCTCACTTTGGCCGAAGGGTCGTTGTCATATTTGGGGTGGCCGATTGCGCCGAACAAAATGGCATCGCTTGCCAGGCACACTTCGATGGTCTTGTCGGGCAGGGGATTGCCGGTTTTATCGATGGCGTCGGCGCCCATGAGGCAATAAGTATAATGAAATGAATGTCCGAACTGGCGGGCAACGGCGTCCAGCACCTTTATCGCCTGCTGGGTTACTTCAGGACCGATGCCATCTCCCGGTATTACTGCAATGTGTTTTTCCATACAAAGGGTTTAATCTCTCGTTTGCTCAAATGTTTCGATCTCTTTTACGAGACTCAATAAATAATCTATGTCATCATAGCCTTTCATTAAACAGGTCTTTTTATAGGAATTGATATCGAAATGTTCCTGCTCACCGGTTGAAACAATGCGGATGGTTTGTTGTTCCAGGTTCACTTCCAATGCTGTGGATGGATCCTTTTCTACCGCACTGAAAATGCGTTGCAGGAAAGGCTCGCTTACCCGAACGGGCAGCAGGAAATTGTTCAGAGCGTTGCTGGTGAAAATGTCGGCAAAAAAGCTGCTCACTACTACGTCGAAACCATAATCCTTGATGGCCCATGCGGCGTGCTCGCGGCTGGAACCGCACCCGAAATTTTTACCGGCTGCCAATATGCGCCCGCTGTAGGTGGGATTGTTCAGCACAAATTCCTTTACCGGCTGCTGCTCATCATCGTTTTGATAACGCCAGTCGCGGAACAGGTTCTTGCCAAATCCTTCCCTGCTGGTGGCTTTCAAAAAGCGCGCAGGTATGATCTGGTCCGTGTCTACGTTCTCTGCCTTAAGCGGCACTACGGTGCTGGTGACAATGTCAAGTGCTTTCATTTTTAAGTCATTGGGTCATTGAGTCATTGGTCATTGAGTCACTGACTTAATGACCAAACGACTTTATGACTTATAAAAATTCTCTTACGTCCGCGACTTCGCCTGTAATCGCTGCGGCGGCGGCGGTAAGCGGGCTGGCAAGAAATGTCCTTGCATTCGGGCCCTGCCTTCCTTCGAAATTCCTGTTGGAAGTAGAAATGCAGTACTTGCCCGCAGGTATCTTGTCTTCGTTCATGCCCAAACAGGCAGAACATCCCGGTTGCCTGAGATGAAAACCTGCCTCCTCGAATATTTTATCGATGCCTTCGGCCTGGGCCTGCATTTCTACCTGCCTGCTTCCGGGCACCACCCATACTTCCACTTCCTTTGCTTTCTTTTTTCCTTTTACAAATGACGCCACCATGCGCAGGTCCTCGATCCTGGAATTGGTGCAGCTGCCAATGAACACATAATCCACTTTCCTTCCCTTCATCCTGCTGCCGGGCTGCAAGCCCATATATTGCAATGAACGCAGGAAGGATTTTTTTTCCTGCTCATCCATTTCCGTATCGAAGGGAATAGAGCCGGTAATACCCACGCCCATCCCCGGATTGGTGCCATAAGTGATCATGGGCTCGATATCAGCCGCCTCGATGCGTATTTCCTTATCGAAAACAGCATCGGCATCGGAATACAATTCCTCCCATTGTGCAAGCTTCTTATCCCATTGCTCATGTCCTGGCGCAAACAGTTTTCCTTTCACATACTCGAAAGTTTTTTCATCGGGGGCGATCATGCCGCCTCTTGCGCCCATTTCGATGCTCATGTTGCAAATGGTCATGCGCGCTTCCATCGAGAGTGCGCGGATAGCTTCGCCGGCATACTCCACGAAATAACCCGTGGCGCCACTGGCAGATATCTGAGAAATGATGTACAGGATAATATCTTTTGATACCACGCCTTTGTTCAGTGTTCCATCGATGGTGATGCGCATCAGCTTCGGCTTGCTTTGCAACAAGCACTGCGTGGCCAATACCATCTCTACTTCGCTGGTGCCAATGCCGAATGCAATGGAGCCGAATGCGCCGTGCGTGGACGTATGGCTATCACCGCACACGATGGTCATGCCGGGCTGGGTAAATCCCAGCTCAGGGCCGATCACATGTACGATACCCTGGAAAGGATGGCCGAGGCCATACAATTCAATATGATGCTCTGCACAGTTTTCTTTTAACTTTTCAACCTGCACCCTCGACAATTCATCTTTAATAGGCAGGTGCTGGTTAACCGTTGGCACATTGTGGTCAGCAGTAGCCACTACCTGTTGGGGGCGAAAAACTTTAAGGCCACGTTGCTTCAGGCCATTGAATGCCTGCGGGCTGGTGACCTCATGAATAAAATGTTTATCGATGTAAATAACCGAAGGTCCTCCTTCGATTTCCCTGATTACGTGCTTTTCCCAGATCTTATCGAATAATGTCTTACCCATATTGATTTTGTATCACCGGATTTTATCTATCACAGATTACGCTCATTTACAGACAATCTGCGCAATCCTATAATCTTCTTAAATCTGTGCTTTCTCTTTTAATCTGCGCTGAAAAAGCGTGGTGCAGACGCACCACGCTGTCACAAAAACTACATGATTATGAGAAAACAATCTTTCTCAGGCAGTCAGGGCTACAGCCTGATATGCATCTGACAGCGCGTGCAAATCCTTATCCTCAACTTCCTTTTTATTATCCGCCAGCCTAAGGAATCGCTCATACAACACATCAATATCGTTCCTGCTATATTGATAGCCTAGTTTCTGAAAACGGTATGCAAGTGCGGATCTTCCGCTCCTTGCGGTCAGTACGATCCTGGATCCCTCTGCTCCTACTTCTTCTGGCGCGATGATCTCGTACGTACGCGCATTCTTTAAAAATCCATCCTGGTGAATGCCCGATGAATGCGCAAAAGCATTGCTGCCGACAATAGCCTTGTTAGGTTGCACAGGCATACGCATAGTGTCCGACACCAGCCTGCTCATGGGATTGAGCCTTTTAGCGTCTACGCCGGTATAGTATCCCAGGGCGGCGTGCTGCCTAATGATCATCACTACTTCTTCCAGCGAAGTATTTCCGGCCCTTTCTCCCAATCCATTGATGGTGCATTCAATTTGTCTTGCCCCACTCAATACGCCGGCTATGGAATTGGCGGTGGCCAACCCGAGGTCGTTGTGGCAATGACACGAAATGATAGCCTTATCGATATTGGGAACATTGTTTACCAGGTAAGCGATCTTTTCGCCGTATTGATGCGGCAAGCAATAGCCAGTGGTATCGGGAATGTTTACCGTGGTGGCTCCTGCGGCTATCACCGACTCTATTACTCTTGCGAGGTAGTCGTTATCGGTGCGGCCTGCATCTTCGGCATAAAACTCTACATTGTCCGTAAAGTTGCGGGCCCATTTTACGCATTGAATGGCGCGTTGCAGTATTTCTTCGCGGGTGGAATTGAACTTTGACCTGATGTGATAGTCGGAGGTGCCGATGCCGGTATGGATGCGCGGACGCTTTGCATACCGAAGGGCGGCGGCTGCCGTTTCAATGTCTTTCAATACTGCGCGGCTAAGCGCGCAAACCACGGTTTCGTCCAGCACGCGGGCAATTTCCATTACGCTCTGAAAATCGCCGGGAGAGGATATCGGGAACCCCGCCTCGATGATGTCGACACCCAATTGTTCCAGTTCCAGGGCCAGCTCTATTTTTTCGCTGGTATTCAGCTTGCAGCCAGGCACCTGTTCGCCATCGCGGAGGGTTGTGTCAAAAATGTATATCTTGTTGTTTGACATAAATCTTGAAAAGAAATGAGATAAAGAAAGCAGGCTGCTTATTTTTGTGTTGCTTGCTATAATATTTATAAACAACCTGCTAATCGAAATTATCCCTGGTCTGCGAGGGGCCGAAATCAAATTCCCCCTTATTTTACACTGCGCAATCGTGGGGAAATGCCCTGAAATGCAGTCCAGACAAGGGTTTCAACCATTTTGAATTACGATGCCCAACCGGTCAACAGACGCCCTGTTCCAGCTCATAAAATCGCTTGAAAAGTCCGAAAAACGGAACTTTAAGCTATATGCCAGGCGCAATTCGTCCGGGGAAGACCTGAAGATCATCCGCCTGTTCGATGCCATGGACAAAATGGAGGGGTACGATGAGGAACTGTTACTCAGGAAGAATAAGTCCATAAAGAAGCAGCAACTCAGCAACATGAAGGCCCGCCTGTACCGGCAAATTCTGGCCAGCCTGCGGCTATTGAGCGATGAGAACAATATCGATATTCAACTCCACGAGCAAATGGGTCATGCCCGTATCCTGTACAACAAAGGCCTGTACCTGCAAAGCCTGAAGGTGCTCGACAAATTGAAAGAGCTTGCACGCTCCCACAATCAAATCACCTACCTGCAACAAGTTTTGTTCTTTGAAAAGAAAATCGAATCGCTGTACATTACCCGCAGCATGCAGGACAGGGCCGACCAGTTAGTGAACGAAGCAGAAGAAGTAAATGCGCGGCTTACGCTCATCAGCAGGCTTAGCAACCTTGCATTGGAGTTGTACAGCTGGTATATCAGGCATGGACATGCGCGGAGCGAGCAGGATACCCAAAGCATCGAAGAATTTTTCAAAAAGAATTTTCCCGCTGGCGCCGAACACGCAAAGGGGTTTTATGAGCGCTTATACCTGTACCAGAGCTACTGCTGGTACGCGTTCATCAGGCAGGATTTTTTACAATACTATCGCTACACACAAAAATGGGTGGATATTTTTAACGAGCATTCCCAGATGATAGCCGTTGAAACTTCTCACTACATTAAAGGTTTGCACAACCTGTTAAGCGCACAGTTCGACCTGCAGAATTATAAAAAGTTCATGGAAGTGTTGCAGCAATTCGAGGAGTTTGGAGAATCGGACATTGCGGAATACAACGATAACAACAGGATACAATGTTTTGTTTACCTGAACACAGCCCGCATCAACCGGCACTTCATGGAAGGCAGGTTTACGGAAGGATTGGAGTTGGTGCCTGTGATCGAACAGGGCCTCAGGGATTATGAACTATACCTCGACCGGCACCGCGTGCTGGTATTCTACTATAAAATAGCCTCTCTCTATTTTGGCTCGGGCAAACACGAAGCGGCCATCGACTACCTGAACAAGATCATTAATTGGAAGGTGGACCTGCGCACCGACCTGCAATGTTACAGCCGCCTGCTGCACCTGATAGCGCATTATGAGCTGGGCAATTATGACCTGCTCGAATACCTGATCAAATCGGTTTACCGGTTCATGGCGAAGATGGAAAACCTGAACATGGTAGAAGAGGAGATTTTTACTTTTTTAAGAAGGTCTTTCAAAACACCGACTTCGAAATTGCGCAGCGAGTTTGCTCAGCTGTTGGAAAAACTGAAACCACAGGAGCACAATCGTTTTGCAACGCGTGCATTTTTTTACCTCGATATTGTTTCGTGGCTCGAAAGCAAGATCAGCAACGTGCCTGTACAGGACGTAATTAGAAAAAAATTCTTAGAAAGAGAAGGAATGTAATAGCACGGCCGTGTACAGCATTCGCCACCCCCGCCGTCCGGACAGCCGCCGGCATAATTACCGGCTCAATTGCACCAGCCTGCCGCTTTTTGCGCTGCGGATGGCCGCGTCCAGTATTTCCATTACGATCATATTGTTTTCAAGCGAGGAAAGATCCGATGGTTGCGGTTTAATATTACCGGCAATAACAGCGGCGAAATACGCATAGGGATCATCGTGAGGCGATTGCCTGCCAGGCAGGATTGTAACGGACTCCGCATTTTTTTCATCGAGCCGCAACCGAATGGTGGACGGGTCTTGCGCGATAGCGTACCCCTGCGTGCCGTACACTTCCATATCCTTTCGAGAGAAGGTCCAGTTCCACGAAGCCTGGATGATGCCCTGTGCTTTGGGATAGGTTACAATAATAGTTGCTTCGTCATCCACTTTGGGATAGATTTCAGGTTTGATTTGCTGCGTAACAGCCATTACCGAAACAGGCCGCTCCCCTTTCATGAGCCAGGTAAGCAGGTTTGCGCCATAACATCCGAAATCAGTAACTGCTCCGCCACCATTCTGAACGGGGTCCGTGAGCCAGTCGAGAAATTCCTTGTTCACCCCGATTTCCCTCGGTCCCTGGTGTCCATCATGCACCACCACCTTGCGTATATCGCCCAATGCTTTTTCTTCATGCAGCATTGCATACACTTTGTGGTTAGAAGGATACCAGGTTGTTTCGTAATTGGTGAGGAGATGAATATTATGCCTGCGTGCTAGCGCCTCCATTTGCCGCGCATGATCAAGGTTTACCGCCAAAGGTTTTTCAACCATTACATGAATGCCGCGCGGCGCACACGCCTGTACCACCTCCAGGTGCTGGTAAATTGTGTTGAAAGCACAAACAGCAGCGGGCTTTGCTTTATCCAGCATTTCCTGCAGGGAGCTATACACCAGGTCCATGGATAGACCGTATTGGTTCATGTAACGCCGGGCCAGGTCGCGGTTGGGCTCCACTATGCCAACAATTTGAATATCGCCCTTTTGCTTCCGTGCCAGTACGCCATGCACGTGGGTATGCGTAAGGCCCACCACGCCTATGCGCAATGGAGCTTGCATAATAGGTACAGGTTTTACTGGCGATGCGCCGGCCAAAGTGAGAATGGCAGATAAGACAGTCAACAATTGTAGTTGCTTCATGTTGTGAGCGCTTTTCAATATTAGTACCGCCGCTACCGCTGATGAGCCCGCTTAGCTTTCTTTTTCTTGTCGGTTTGCTTGCCTAATTTCTCTTCGACCAGGGCCTTCCGCTTCGTCCATTTCGGTAATGGTTCGGGATATTCATCCAGCCCTTTATTGCCTTTGTTCAGGTTTTTCAGCAGCATCCTGCTGATCTCCCCCAGTTTATTATCGCGGCTGAACTTCCTGGTTTTTTTATCATAGAATGATTTAAATACCTCTATTGCTTTATCGATGACCTTCAGTTCATCTTCATATCTTTTTTCTTTCCTGTATAATATCATTAACCTGGTAAAGGGCAGCTCATCGAAAGGCTTTAGAGCAATAGCTTCCTTATAACACTGAATGGCTTCCTCGATGTTTTGATCGAGTTCGTTTTGTTTGCCGCATTCGATTAAGGTAGTATAATCCCGGGTTACGCGCATACAGCCGCTTTGAGTTTCTAAGATAAATAATTGTGCCACAAGTATTAGACAAACATCGCATATAAATAATATCGGTTAATCGGCCTCCTGCTCAAATGCTAATCATAGTTTTATCGGCTTAACCCTTTGAAGATGCATAAACTATCATTCTATATTGATAAGATAACCAACAGTGTCGAAAGTCAATTGACAGGAGCGGGCTTTGAAACAAAAAATAGTCGCGGTAACCATTGCTGACTTAAGAACGGTGGCCCGGCGAAATGGATGGGAGGCGGTTAATTAAGAGTACAAATTACTTCAATGCCGAAGGGAAATAAAAAACAATATTATAAATTGGAAGACATTGGATTTGCAGGAATCACCAACCGCTTCCGGACGGCTTTTTAATTACATTTCCCGGTATTTTAACCTAATTCATCATCCCTATCTTTGCCGCATGCACTATGTATCCGTGGAGGGACTTACAAAGTCCTATGGTACCAAGCCTTTATTCGAGCGCATTGATTTTCACATTGAAGAAGGAGATAAGATCGCACTGGTGGCGCGCAATGGCTCCGGCAAATCCACTTTATTAAAAATCCTGGCTGGAAAAGAAGTCCCTGATGAAGGCAAAGTATGGATACATAAAGATGTGAACGTGGCTTTATTTGAACAGGAACCCTCGTTTCTCGAAGACCGTTCCATACTGGATAACATCTTTCACCACAACCATCCCATCATCAATGCCATCCGCCAATACGAAACCATCAGCGAAACCAACGATGCTGAGCAACTAAGCGCCAGCATCGTAAAAATGGATGAGCTCGGCGCATGGAACTTCGAATCTAAAGTGAAGCAGATACTGGGAAAACTCAATATCCATCAACTGCAGCAAGCAGCAGGCACACTGTCTGGCGGACAGCGTAAAAGAGTGGCACTGGCAAGGACGCTTATCGACATCGGGTTCGAACACCGCCATACATTGCTCATTATGGACGAACCTACCAACCACCTGGATGTTGAAATGGTCGAGTGGCTGGAACATTACCTCAACCAGGAAAATGTAACACTGCTATTGGTTACACACGACCGGTATTTTTTAGATGCCGTGTGCGGCGAGATCTGGGAAATGGACAACAGCATCCTGTATACCTACAAAGGGGATTATGAAAATTACCTCGAGAAAAAAGCCGCACGTGTTGAAAGCGAATCGGCCAGCATAGAAAAAGCCAGGAATACGTACCGCAAAGAACTTGAATGGATACGCAAACAACCCAAGGCGCGCACCACCAAATCCAAAAGCCGCATCGATGCCTTTACGGATGTGGAAGCCAGGGCAAAAAAACGCGTGGAAGAACAACAGATGGAACTGCAGATGAAAATGAACCGGCTGGGTGGTAAGGTAGCAGAACTGAAAAAAGTGTACAAGCAATACGGCGATAAGATCATCCTGAAAGGATTTGATTATACCTTCAAAAAAGGAGAACGTGCGGGCGTTGTTGGCAAAAATGGTACAGGCAAATCGACCTTCATCAATATTCTCCAGGGTATAGAAACCGCGGACAGCGGCAAGGTGAATATCGGCGATACCGTGGTGTTTGGTTATTATTCCCAACAGGGATTGCAGGTAAAGGAAGATATGCGTGTAATAGAATTCGTGAAGAACATTGCCGAGAGCTTTCCATTGGCAGGAGGCGGCTCACTGAGCGCCGCGCAGTTCTTGAACCTTTTTCTTTTCCCTCCGGAGCAACAATATACTTACATCTCCAAATTAAGCGGCGGTGAAAAACGAAGACTGCATTTGTTATCGATATTATTCCGTAATCCCAACTTCCTGGTACTGGACGAACCGACGAACGACCTGGACCTGCCTACCCTAGGCGTGCTCGAAAACTTCCTGGCCGATTTTCCCGGCTGTTTATTGATAGTATCGCACGACCGGTATTTTATGGACAGGCTCGTAGATCATTTATTTGTGTTTGAAGGTAATGGCGTTATCAGGGATTATCCCGGCAACTATACACAATACAGGTTGTGGCAGAAGGAACAGGAGGAAACGCCATTGGAACCTTATGATGCAACGGCAGACGACCAATCGCGAAACAATTCCGCCCAACAAGCGCCACCAGCCGGCAGAAAAAAATTATCGTTCAAGGAAAAGCGCGAGTTCGACCTGCTGAAAACAGAGATCTCCGCACTGGAGGCAGAAAAGAAAAGCATCACTGAAAAGCTGCATGCCGGCAACCTTCCATTTACTGAATTGCAACAACTTTCTGAACGTATCGGCGTCATTACGGCCTTGCTCGATGAAAAGGAAATGAGGTGGCTGGAATTGAGCGAATTCGCCTGATTTTTGTGTTGAATGGTATCTTCATGTTATTCGCGCGGCATATATTGCAACCCTTAGGCAAAATACTGTATATGAGAAAATCACTCGTCGTTATCTGCTCGTTACTGTCGCTCGCATTGCAGGCACAAAAAGCATCTAACCCTCAGCCTTATGCGGCAACCATTACAGCTGAAGATCTTAAAAAACATCTTTACATCGTCGCCAGCAAAGAAATGGAAGGCCGCGAAACCGCTACCGAAGGGGAGCGAAAGGCTGCGGCCTATATAGAAAACTACTTCCGCTCGCTCGGATTATTGCCCGGCAACAACGGAAGCTATCGCCAGCCATTCCCGCTCTACCAGGACTCCATGACAAATGCCGTATTGACCATCAACGGCCAATCATGGCAGATAGACAAGGACTTTGCGGCGAACGTGAATAACAATCACCCATTCAGCCTTATGGCAAGGGACGTGCTGTATGTCGGCAATGGCGTTGTGGATTCGGCCAGGGACGCTTATAAGGATGTTACTCCGCTTGGCCGTATAGTGCTTGTTAATCCCGGCAGGGCCAGCGCCAACCAGTACATGACGGCCGCACAAAGAAATGGAGCCGCCTTACTGCTGGTGGTTCAGCCTAACTTCCCCCGCAATCCCAGTCCCAAAGGGAATTTGTCTTCTTCCGAGTTCAGGTTGGCGAACTTCATCAATACATTTTTTATCTCCGAAAAAATGGCCGAAGCCATTATGGGTGCGGATTGGGCCGCCGCAAAGGCCGGTAATGCACCCTCGAAACACTATGCAACAGAATTATCCGTGGCGTACAACGAAACCGTTAATAAGCTGGAAAGCAGCAATGTGATCGGGTATATAGAAGGCTCCGATAAAAAGGATGAATACGTATTCCTTACCGCCCACTATGATCACAATGGCAAACGCGGCGACTCGATTATTTTTTATGGGGCCGACGACGATGGCTCAGGCACAGTAAGCCTGTTGGAGATGGCTGAGGCCTTTACCAAAGCAAAAGCCCAAAAGAAAGGACCCCGCCGCAGCATCGTGTTCATGGCGGTATCGGGCGAAGAAAAGGGTTTGCTGGGATCGGCTTATTATAGCGAACACCCCACATTCCCCCTGGAAAAAACCACGGTGGACCTGAACATCGATATGATCGGTCGCATAGACCCTACCCGCAAGAACGGAGACTCCATGAACTACGTATACGTGGTCGGAGACGATAAGCTCAGCAGCGACCTAAGGCCTATCAGCGAAGGCGTGAACAGCAAATACACCAAACTGGAGCTGGATTACAAGTTCAATGACCCGAACGACAGGCAGCGGATCTATTTCCGGAGCGACCATTACAACTTCGCCCGTAAAGGAGTGCCGATCATTTTCTATTTCAATGGAACGCATGCGGACTACCACCGGCCTACCGATACCCCGGACAAAATTAACTATGACCTGTTTGCCAAAAGGGCGCAGTTCGTATTTTATACGGCATGGGAAATGGCCAATCGCCAGGACATGCTTAAAAGAGACCTCTCGTTGCAGGTTCCGCCCCGAGGTTTTTAGACTCTAAGCCAGGAGCCCGGCAGGACCTGGTAGGAGGTTAGTAGAACATTCAATCCCTCCTGCTTTTACTTAAGAGATGGAGATACAATAACGCTTTTCAAAAAGCGAGTATTTTTCTTCCCAGTTCAACAGGATAAGCTTCCGCTCGTTCGGATTGCGGAAATCAGTTTCGCATACTACCCTGTCATTAATGAGCAAGCTCATTTTACGGGTTGCCGGTACTTCGTGTAATTCTAACGCAATCCTGTTCCTTCTTTCATTTGAGTTTCTCGACCACATATGTTATTGTTTAGCTGTTCAATGTCCTCCACCCAACCTGTTCATTACTAGTATATCTGCCTGTTCCGCGCGGGAAAGGGTATTGTACCAGGAAATGACCGTGGGGAACTGGTGCTTGCTGGTAGGGACAAACGAATCAAAATATTTTTCAAGCAATTCAAGGCTTTTCAGGGGGAGATAGAACTTTTTCCCGTCTTCCTCAAGCTTGTACAGCGCATTCAATGGATCGTACTCAGGTTTCAATCTTTCCACAGTTCTCATAACATCTTTGTTTTAACTGCTCTTAATATCAAAGCCGAAACGGTGCCAAAAATTAGAGCCTTTCCGTCATTGGCCTGTCATAAGGCGGATTAATTTATTATTATATACGATGCCCACTTGCATTTTCGTTGTCGATGTCGTAAATTACTTATCGTAACCACTCCCCTCTCAATCCTTCCCCGTCGAAAGCTTCATCACTATTTAAAGGAACTATTTAAAAGGAACCTTATGCTAGTCCTACAGCCTCCTCAACACAACGTTGACACTTTAAAGAGCATGATCAACAGCGAAATGCTGCGTTATGAAACTGCGATAGAAAGAGATGCTCCCTTTAAAGAAGCCCGAAAGATTAAAAAGAATATAAACAAGCTCAAGACCCTGTTAGCCAGGCAGCAAAAAACTTCCTGATCAACATCCTTTACGAGCTTATTCCAGACCGCCGGAGCTATTGCCGCCTGACAGGCTGCTACTTTCTGTTTTCAATAGCCGCCTGATGTCTGACTGCAGCTTTTCAAACACCTCATCCCTCTCCTCTTCCTCGTCTACAAAGTCTGCATTATACTTTTTTACCAGGAAGTCTTTCATGCGGTACAATTGCCGCGTAAGAATAACTTGCGTTGCAAATACCTGCTCCAGCAATTGCCGGTCGGTCATGTTCGAAATATTCAGCTTCATAACGTGATGGTTTGATCAATCACTAGTCCTCAAAAACTAATGCCAGCCTGCATGTTTCAGTCATGCCTCTAATCACTCCCTTCTGCGGCGGCTATTAACGGATTGATGATAGTTTTCCTCAATCGCCAGCGCCTGTAATAAAAAAAGCGGCCGTTTTATGGAAGGCACGAGAATTTCAGGTAGTCCAAGTGATAATCGACAGATTATTAGTCACTACAATTATTATTAATTCTTAAATCTGAATTGTTATGTCAAACAATGCAAATCGCTCTCAACAGGGCAATTCTGATCTGGGTGGACAAAACTCAGGACAACAAGGCAGCATGGGCCGTTCTGATGATATGAACCAGGGCCTGGGGGGTCAGCAACAAAACACCGGATCAACTGGCGGCGGCCAGCAAGGATCCTCTTCCGGCATGGGCGGTGGACGCAGCTCACAGGGCGACCTGGGTGGCGGACGCAGCTCACAGGAAAGCGAACTGGGTGGCGAAAGCCGGCAGAGCGGTCAAAGGTCCAGCGAACAAAGGACAGGCTCCATGAGTGAAGACCTGGAAAGCGAAGACCTGGAAAGTGAAGACCTGTCTGAAGAAGACCTGGAAGATGAAGACCTTTCCGAAGACGAGGATACAAACAGCGAGTCCGGCAGAAACAGCCGCGGCGTTTAATAATATCTATACAGCAGCGAAGGGCCTGAATTATTTCAGGCCTTTCTTTTTAAAGGCATGGTGCCTTCTTCCTCCTGCACCATCGGAAGTACGATGGTAAAGTTGGAGCCTACATGCTCGATGCTGGAAGCGGCAATGATCCCATTGTGTTTTTCGATGATCTTACGGGCAATGGCCAGCCCAATGCCGGTGCCTTCATATTTTTCTTTGGTGTGCAGCCGCTGGAATATGGTAAATATTTTTTCGCGGTATTGCTCATCGAAGCCGATGCCGTTGTCTGTGATAGTAATGCGGCAGTACTGGCCGTTATCGTCGGCCGGACTATCCATGCTTTTAGCTGCTACCCTTTCTGATTTTATCGATATCCTCGGGGGGTCATGTTTTTTTGAAAACTTCAAGGCATTGCTCAGCAGGTTCTGAAATACCTGCCGCAACTGACCGGGCACCGCGTCTATCTCCGGCAATTCATCAACTTCAATTACTGCATTTTTTTCCTGTACTACCAGTTCGAGGTCTGCAACAATATCTTTTAATAATTGGTTGAGACTGGTGCGCCTGAACAGGTGGTTGATAGACAAACGTGAAAAGCTCAGCAGGTCATTTACCAAGGTGGTCATCCGGGCAGAAGAGCTGATGATCCTGTCAAGGTAGTTCAAGGCCTCAGCCTCGGTATGCTTGAAGTATTTATCTTTTATGAGATTGCTGAACATGTGTATTTTCCTCAATGGCTCCTTCAGGTCGTGAGAGGCCACCGAAGCAAACTGCTGCAATTCTATATTGCTCGATTCCAGCTCCTGGTTTATATGCTCTAATCGTTCTTTAGCCAGCACCATATCGGTGATATCCACAAAGGTCAGCACCACTCCGTCCATTTGCTTGTCCTGGCGTACATAAGGTAAAATGCGCATCAAGCTGGTCTTTCCATTCCTGAGCTTGATCTCTTTTTCCGGCACATGGCCGGTATTGATCACTTCCTGGATATCCTCCAGCAGGTTCGGGTATTCAAGGTTGGTGGAAATATGGCTGATAGGCCGCCCAACATCTGTTTCTATTAAATTGATCAGCTTAACGGCAGCGGGATTGAATTTCCGCAGGATCATCCTGCTGTCGAGAAATATCTGGGCAATGTCGGAGCTGCGAAAATAATTGTCCAGGTCATCGTTCAATTCTACCAATTCCCTGATCTTGAGCTGGTGTTCGGTATTCAGCGTATGCAGCTCTTCGTTCAGCGACTGCAATTCTTCGTTGGAGCTTTGCAGCTCTTCGTTGGCGGAAAGCAGTTCCTCGTTGCTTGACTGCAATTCTTCATTGGCGCTTTCCAGGCCTTCTATGGCCATTTGCAGGTCCGACCTTGTTTCCCTTAGTTCCGCTTCCAGCTCTATAATGTACTTGTGCAATTCCGGGTCCATGTTGGCGCTGACGTCGACCAGTTTTTTTGTTCCTGCCCGCTCTTTTCTTTCTTCCCCAAAAACAATCAGCGTCAGCGAATCGTGCGTTATCGCCTGCGCGGGCTTTACTATAAAGCTGATAAAGGTGTTGCGGGTTTTTCCTTTTATGCGTACGTTCTTAACGATTATTTTTTTGCGTTCGGTCTGGGCTTTTCGGATAGCCGTGTTCAATGCAATCGACAATTCCGGCGGCAGCATTTTCAACAGGTTCAAATGCAGCCTGCCCTCGGGCAATGAAATATATTTTTTGTAGTTGCCCGTGGCTTCGCGGATTTCACAATTACTATCGATATAAAAGGCGGCAAAGCCGAAATCCTCTGCCAGCACATCCTTGAACTCTACTGATATGTCGCGGGTGGGCTTTTGCACGTCGCCACGGGTAACCCTTACATCCCGCATCAGCTTTCCATAATCATTAGGCCTGTAAAACACATCGTTGTGATGAAGGCGTTGCGCGCCATTTCTCCTGTATATCTTCCATTTGCCATTTACTTCTTCCAGGCTCTCTTGCATGTACGATACCGTTTCGCTCGGGCCAAGCAATAAGAAACCTCCATGGTTAAGCGAAAAATGCAGGGTGGCCAGCACTTTCTTCTGCAAAATGGTACTCATATAAATGAGCATGTTCCGGCAGGTTACGATATCATTCTTGATAAAAGGAGGGTCTTTAATAATGTTATGCTTCGCAAATACGATCTGCTTGCGGATGTATTGGTTTATATGATATTGATTGCCTTCCTTGACAAAATAGCGCTCCAGTATTTCCGGCGACATATCGCCCTCTATACTCTCCGGGTAAACTCCTTTAGAAGCTACTTCCAACGCAGTCTCATCAATGTCTGTCGCAAAAATCTTAACATCCAGCAATACCTTTTTGGTAGAAAGGAATTTGTCTACCATAATGGCCATCGAGTAGGCTTCCTCTCCGGTGCTGCATGCGCTGACCCACAGCTTCAGGCTATCGCCGAAACTTTTTTTATTTATTATTTCAGGCAAAACATCGTTGTACAATATTTCGAATGCCGCGGGGTCGCGGAAGAACTTGGTAACACCAATCAAAAAATCTTTCGATAGCGCTTTAGGCTCATCAGCATGTTCCTGGAGGTAGGCGATATATTGGTCGAGGTTCTTAATACCCTTGTGCGACATGCGCCTGAACAGCCTTCTGATGATGGTAGGCGTTTTATAAAAATGGAAATCGTGGCCGCTTTGCTTGTACACCAGGCGGAATATCTCTTCCAGCTTTCCTTCATCTATCTTCCCTTTATTCAATATATGAATGGGCGTTTCCTGCAGGTAACCATATATCTCTTCGGGCATCAGTTCGGGCGCCAGGATCATGTCGGCGCTCCCTGATGCAATGGCGCTGTTGGGCATGCCATCGAACTTAGCGGTACAAGGGTCCTGTACCAGTACCATGCCGCCTGCCGCCTTAATGGCTTCCGCACCCCGGGTTCCATCGGTGCCGGTGCCGGAAAGTATCACGGCAATGGCGCTTGACCCGCGGTCTTCGGCCAATGACTGCAGGAAAATATCGATAGCCGTATTCGGCGTCTTTTCGGGTACCTTGTCAACCAGCCGCAAGCTACCATCACGGATGGTCATTATTTTATTATTGGGAATAACATACACGCAGTTCTTTTGCACGGGCATGCCCTGCGCGGCCTCAAACACATTCATGTGCGTGTGCTTTGACACGAGCTCGACCAGAAGGCTCTTATAGTCGGGCGAAAGGTGTTGTACCACTATAAAAGATACGTTCGTATTTTCTGGCACATTGTCAAAAAACTCATGGATAGCTTCCAGGCCTCCTGCCGACGCGCCAATGGCAACTACGCAATGTCCGTTGGTCTGCGCATTGACGGCCTCGGTAGTCTTTGCCTGATTTCCATTAGATGCAATACTTTTTTCCATAAACATTAACCGCTCTAAAAAGGATATCCAATTCCAAGGTTGAATATCAGGTTGTCCTTGCGCCACTTACTGTTGCCGATCTTGATCTCGTCCCAAACCCACCGGTCGCCTTTTGGCAGGTAAGGTTTGCGCAATGGAAACGCAACATCCAATCTCAAAACAAAAAAATTAAAATCAAACCTCAAGCCGACCCCGGTTCCAACCCCGAGCTCGCTGATAAAATCTTTGCTAAACTTAGCCCCGGGTTTCGTAGGATTTTCGCGGTACAACCATATATTGCCCGCGTCGATAAACACGGCTCCATGAATAATACTATAGAGCCTCGCACGAAACTCCGTGTTCAGCTCGAGCTTAATATCACCTGACTGGTCCGGTAAAAAGGCCAGCGTGTCAGGTACACGGTAAGTACCTGGCCCCAGCGAACGGCTCCTGAATGCCCGTACGCTGTTGGTACCGCCCACAAAGAACTGCTTGATGAAGGGAAGCTCCCTGGAATTGCCATAAGGATAACCTACGCCCGCAATGATGCGGTTGGCTAACACGGATTTCAATCCCACCTTGCGGTAATACCTGAAATCAGCTTCGGTCTTTATATATTGCGCGAAATCGGCCCCGAACAATTGCTTGGTCTTGGTGTCCGCACTTTTTGCCACTAATAATCCCGCGATATTTCCTGAAACATCCAGCAATCCATTAAAATAAAATGCGTTTGCGGGAGTATTGTTCGCCAGCTGGTTAAAGTTGTAATTATAATAAGAGCCAAGTATGAATTGCTGCTCTATCACTTTCGACAGCGTTGGATTTTTTACTACCGCCGAATCATACAGCGGCGTTACGTTGGCGGCCTGTACATAGTTGACGTTAATGGGGTAAAACTGGTGCTCTTTCTGCATGCTTTCTTTCCATAAATATCCTAATGCACCGCGCGATGAGGTCAATGTGTACAACGACCGCCGGTTGATGATCTCATAGCCGCCTTCCATATTGGTCCGCGGAACAAAGGGACTGCGTTTGGTACGCAAATCAACGAAGGGCAAGACAAACCTTGGCCACGACAGCGTTGCTTCCACGGCCATGCGGTAAGTATTGTATGCCTGCGAAAGCCCACTGTACTGGAATTCGCTGCCGATAGAGGCATTTACTGTCAGCAGCTCGCCTCCCCTGAACGTATTACGGTCTCTCCACGAAATTGTGACCTGCGAGCCGGTAAGGTTGTTCGATTTGGTATGGCCGGTTAATTCCAGGCGCAGCGACTGCTTGGGAAAGGGCGTGAGATAATAAAACACATCAAGCTTCGGCGTATCCAGCGAAGGCGCTTCTTCAAAACGATTCTTCACAAACTTGAAAACGCCGAGGTTGATCAACCTGTTCAGCGAAAGATTGTGATTGGTGCGGTTGTAAACATCATTCGGCCTGAACTGCAGGGCCTGCTCGAACAGGCGGGGCTTGTGCGTTCTTTTTTCATCCACTACATAAAAGCCCTTATGGAACCGGGCATTGGCCTGGCTGGTATCCAGCAAAGCGGTATTCAGGCTGTAGTTTGAATACACGAACACGTCGTTGATATAAAAAATTTGCCGTGCGGCAGCAGGGGTTTCAGGCTTCAGCTTTACATACAGGTTCACCAGGTTTTCACCGATAGTAGTATCGGTTTGCACGATGATGTAATCAGGACTGAAAAAATAAAAGCCCCTTTCTTTCAGGTATGCGTCTATACGCCGGCGCTCGGCTAATATCACGTCCAGGTTAAATGGATATCCAGGCCTCAATAAGGTTTTTGGAACAGCAGCATTGATATGGTTCCACAATGCGCTGGTGGAGTCCGTGTCGAAAACCACTTCCTTGATCTTATACTGGGGGCCCGGCCTTGCCCTGTAGATGGCCGTGGCCTTCCTGCGCTTCACCACTGTATCGGCCCTTACGCGGGCGCCGAAGTATCCCGTGTTCTGCAGGTGATTTGTAAGCAGGTCTGCATTGTATTGAAGCTTTACATCGCTTAACAACACGGGCGGCTCAGCAAAGCGCTTTCTTAAAAAAGGGATGCGGTTGGCCCATAGTTTTACACGCGCTCCCAATATCTTGGTATTGGGCTTTGGCCGCGTAAGCCCTTCCAGGTCCGTACGCAATACTTTTCTTTCACGCACAGGTATATTCCTTCCCCGTACCTGAACTTTTGAACCGATGTACAACGCATCACCGGCAGGAACGTATTTGGTGTTGCTGCACGATGAATACACTATTATGCAGGCCAGTCCTAATAAGCCATATGCTGTGCTTCTGAACAATCCCATTCTAATACTCGTTAAAGGGTTCGTTGCCTGGTTCCTGTCCATTGCTCTGCGTGGCCGGCGGCGGCGTTGCAGGTTTGTCAACAGGTTTTGCATTGCTATTCTTCATTTTTTTCCTTCTGAATATTTCCGCGAACTTGTTATAGTCCACCGTTATAATGAAGCTCAGGCCCGTTTCAATTACATATCCTTCCACTACGCCCTGGTATTCATTTTTCCTGTAGCCACGCAGCATATACCGCCCATCCTTGCTCAGTTTATAATCCAGCGCAACGTCTCCCGCAATGTTGCTGCCCTGCTGCTGCGATTGCTGCGGGCCTTCCAGTTCAAAATTGCTGCCAACGGTAACGGTTAACCGCTCACTCAACAGGTTCTTCGACAGGGAAACATTGAAATCTGTTTTATTCCTGCGCTCGCCGGTAGTATAATCGTCGATGGATACTACGTCGAAGTTGAGGTCAACACCCTGGATTAGATTTTCCGCAAGCCTGTTCAGTTGTTCGGTCAGCAGCTTGCTGGCGCTTTGACGTGCAAATGCACCGGCGCTGAACGGACTGCTTGCGCTGTTGTTGAATGGGTTCTCGCCTACAAAGCGGTTCAACAGCAGCAAAGCGAATACCTGTTTGTTCAGCTCCGAAGGCTCCTGCCTTAATTGCTCCAGCTTAACTTCTACGTTTTGCACAATGTCGTTCGACACGTTGTAATTGCGCTCAGGCAAAATGATGTCGAAGGTTATCAAAGGTTTCATCAGCTCGCCCTGCATCTTCAGGTGCACTTCGAATGGAAGCCTTTGCTTATAGGTGTTGCGGATGGTGGTTGTGGCTTCGGCCAGCTGATCGTCTACCAGGTCCAGCGGTGAAGTGTTGGCTACATATATAGCGGTAACGTCCAGCACGGCGTCGGTGGGTTCACCCTGCCAAACGATCTTGCTTCCTTTTTGAATGTTGAATTTGCGGCGAAGGAAATTAAAGGTCAGCTCATAGCTTCCTTCGCTCAGTTCATAGGAACCCGACAGCGTTATCTTTCCACTTCTGTCGATGCCTGCATTTATCAGCCCTTCTCCTTTCATGCGGATAAAGTCTCCATTACCTGCGTCTATCACCAGGCTAAGCGTAGCATCTTTATTGATCTCTATATTGGTATTGATGTCGAACCCTCTTATTGCAGAAGTATCCAGGGCCAGGTATGGCTGCAGGAACAGCGAGTCATTCTCGGGGGGCGCATCCATGTCAACAAACTCTACCACACCTTCGCGTTCCACTATGCCCGGTTCGGGCTGTGGCATCACTGCTGTAAAGTCGGTTTCTTTGTTAATGGTAACACTGCCATCTATTACCGGCAACATTTCGGTGCCGCGTATATACAGGTTGCTGCTTAGGAATAGCTTGCCATAAAACAGCTTGTTATCTACTTTAGTACTATTGATGGCCCTGAAATTGTTGGCGTTTACGCTCAGGTTGAAATCATAATTGATGAAATTGGTGGTGCCCGCCATGCCGTCGATCACTATGGCATTGCCCGTTTCATCGCGGATGGTAAAGGTGCTGAACCGGATACCTTCGTTATTTAGGATCACCAGTTGTTCCTTATCCACCGTAAACTTGCTGTTGAGCATCGTAATGTTTAAAGCGGCGTTGTTAAAGGTCAGCCGCCCATCTATATTAGGGTCCTTCATCGTGCCGTTAAACGCCACCTTTCCGGTTAGTTGCCCGCTTGCATCTTTAATGGCTCCGTTGGCTATACCCTCCACCGTATTCAATTGCAATGCGCGGACATCCAGCACAAAATCGTAGGAGCTGTTGTTGTCTGGCTTTACCAGGTATTTGCCGGTCAACGCAACATCGTTTCCACGGCCGGTAATGCGCACATCGGCTTCGTATGTATCCGCGATGCGGTTGTTTACGCGTATGGTGGCGTTGCCGAGCGTATCCTTGCGAACGCTAAGGTCATTAATGGTAAGATCGCTGGTGAACACCGGTTGCTTCATGATGTCGCTCAACACTACGTTGCCATTCATTAGTCCATCCACGAACGTGGTATCGGCCTGAACAAAACCGGTAAGCGTCCCCAACTTAAAATTGCTGAAGTTCACATTGATGGGCGCATTTACGCTGGAATTGGCGCTGTTGATGCTGAGTTGCTGGTTGTTCCTCGACAAAATAAAGTTGCTAACGTTGATGCCTGAGGGAGTAATCGAAATGGCATTCGCTTCGCGCACGTTCCATGCATCGTAATTCAACAACAGCGATTGCGGCCGCAGGCTGAATGTGTAACTGCCGAACGAAGGCTGCTTCATAGTAGCCGAAAGATGATACTTATCCTTGGCGGCCTTGTCTTTTATATTGAGTGTGAAGCCCAGCTCATTGTTGGCGGCGTTGGCGCCAACGGTAACCCCATATATATTGATGCCAGGCCCGCGCATTTGCGACATGCTTGCCTTCAGGTCGATTCCGCTGTTGCCAGAACCTGCTGTGAGGTTAAGGTCCACGAACCGGTTGGCACCGAATTCAAATAACGGCGAACCCGCCGTGAGCTGCCATCCGCGTTCGCTCGAAAAATTGCCGCGCAGCACCAGGTTGTCCATGCGCTTTAATTCGGGCATGAACGCACGCCACAATGGTTTATCCAGCAGCCTTGCATTGATGGTGAAATCATAAGGGTCAACAGCCACCGCCTGGTACGCTGGCACCAAGGCAAAATGTGGTTGAACCAGGTTTTGTACAACGCTTCCCAATTGCGTCAGCTTATATTCGCCGGCAACGGCAATGCGTGCAACGTCGCTGGTCAACCGAAGATACCTGCCGGTGTCGTTTCTGCCTGCGTTTACTTCCAGCGTATCCAGTTGAAGCCGCTGGTTGCCATTTACAATTACGGAATGCGTTACCAGCATCTGGCCCATCAGGTCATCAGGATCGGTATTGGCAAAGTCTGCTCGGATGGTGCCACGGTAAATAAAAACATCTGGCGTAAGGTTCAACGGCTGAGTTTTGATGCTGTCGATATCTGCTTCCAGTTTTAAAGAAGGAAATTTATCGGTAACAAGTCCGGAAGCATTGAGGCTGAGATGAATGTTCGGATCCCGGATGCCTGCGATAGCTTTGAAATGCTTGTCGGCAATACTGCCATCGATGGTAAAGTTGCGGTAATTATAGTTTTTTATGATGGCCGAATGCACGATGCCCTTAACAGAACCCTGCGCTACCGCGGGATCGAAGCCGCGGCCATTTGCGGTAAGGTCTGCCGATACCGGCCCGAATGTGGTTGGGTCCTGCATAATGCGCCCTACCTGTACATTGCGCGCCCTGATGGTAACGTTGTAACGGACAGCTGTAGGACTGGTGGCATTTTGTATTCTTCCCCGAACGGTAGCATTGCCCAGGCTGGTGTTCAACGAAAGATCGGTGGTTACATCCTGCAAGCTGCCATTGATAGTTCCGTTGGCAGATAGCTGGTCGGGCAAGGTAATGTTCTGTGGCAAAGTGCCGGCAGGAATGAACAGCGCAAGGTCTGTTTTACTGGTGCTAAGGTTGCGGATGTTCAGGTTAACCCTTGTCCTGTTGATATCGGGCAAACCTGCAATGTTCCCACTTAGGTTCACCTTTGTATTGCTGAGGCCATTGAACTGCAGGGACTGTATGTGCATGTTGGCCATCGTGCCTTCTATATTACCATCCAGGAACCATGTGTCCGATGGATTGGAGAATGCGGGCTGCGATGCCAGTTGCGGCGCGAATGCCAATATATCTTTGACCAGTATCCTGTTGTTGTTAAGGTTTATGTCCATGCGCAGTGTTTCCGGCGCCTTGGCCAGCGCTTCCAATGAAGGATAGCGAAGTGTAATGGAAGGTCCCAGCCGTGTGCCGGGTGTTTCCAATACGAGATCGTGCAGGTAGGCCTCCTTGCTGGCAAAAAGGAAATTAGTTTCCAGCCTCCGTAACTGGAAGCCGCTTCTTTCCTGGAAGGACCCCTTAGTTATTCTCGCCGAAATGGTATCGATGGTAAACAGGAAATCCCTGGCATGCAGGGTCAGGTTATCGGCCTTCAGGTGCGCATAATCCATTCCCCTGGAAAGCCGGGGGCTTGCATCGTTATCGAACTTGATATTATTATTGTTCAACTCCAGGCTGCCTATCCTGAACCGCCAGTCGTTGGTGGCCTCTGCCTGCAACTCCTGCTTTAATTCTTCCGCAACTTTCTGTGCTTCTTTTTTGTTACCCAATCTTATCTGCGCGGTAGTATTGTTCAGCAACAGCTTGTTCAGCTCGATGGTGCGGTTAGGCATGTCTATGTTGCTGGCGTCTACCTGCAGCGTGCCGAGTTTAACGGTATTGTAAAACGCCGACACATCGTTGCGGTAGTCCAGTTCAATATTCTGAAGATTGATATCCTTGAAGGTCAGGTTCAGCACAACGGGCTGTTTTGCTTCTGCTAGGTCCTTGCCCGGCGAATCGTCGCTGACCAGGGGTTTGGATTGATAGATATGTCCTTTAATGCCGTTTACCTGTATATCAGGAATGTGAAACCGCATTTTTGCGGGGTCGAATATATCGATGCGGGTGGTGAGGTCGTTAATGGTAACGTCCATATCGTTGCCCGTAATCACATCCTGGTACAACAGCCTTACCTTATTGAGCAATACAGATTTAATGGCCATCTTAACCGCCGCAGTATCCGCCGGATTGGCGGCCGTTGGCTTGGCCGGAGCAAAAGCATCGATGATAAACTGGAAATTGAACGTGGTATCGGGCAGTTGCCGTTTTATTTTGGCCGTGATCTGCTCCAGTTGAATTTCGTTGATCTCTACTTCACTGCTCAGCAGCTTGAACAGACTGATGTCTACTGCCAGCCGGCCGCCGTAAAGCAGGGTATCTTTCTGGAGGTCCTCAACATACACGTTTTGCAGGGACACGGAATTGGGAAAGCCTATGTACAGCTTACCGATGGATACCTCGGTCTTAAGCTTACCTTCAAGGTAACTTTCTATCTTTTTACGGGCGAAATTCTGGACCGGTGGCGTTTGAACCAGGATGAAGATCAGCACCACCAATAGCAAGAGCACAATTATTAGTTTCGCAAATAGTCTCAGTACCCTTTTGAGGTGGTACATGGAGGTATGCGGGGTTTTTGTTGTAGCCATATTAAAGCATTATGCTGTGGCAAAATTTCCACACTTGCACCTGGCGGTAATAATCCTCAGTTTGCAGGCAGGGAGCACCACAGCGGTAATATCCCTATTGCACGTGTTTCGGAGTCTTCAAACAGGTAATCGATAGTAAAAATTGCAATTAGTGTACCATTGGGAATTAGGGTGTTACGGCATAGTCTAGTTGACTAATTTTGAGTTCTTTCACAAACCTTTACGGGTTTGTGTACGTATACCATTTAAATTTGTAATAATTACTACTGTATGCGCAGAATCCTTGTAACGATGTTTATTATTGCCACGATTGCAGTGGCTTGCGATAAGAATAAATTCCAGACAAAACCCACCCTTACCCTCAAGGCAATGAACGGGGACATTATTCCGGCCGGGGCCTCCCTGATACTGGATTTTGAGTTTACCGATAAGGAAGGGGACGTCAGCGATTCCATCTTTGTGTTTAAAACAAGGATCAATAAGGTTAAAACGGCTACGGTACGCGATAACTTTGCCTTGCCCGTGCCTGAATTTCCCAAGAACACGAAGGGTGAGGTACAGGTTACATTGGACCATAGCTTTTACCTGGTATCGGCCATACAACCGCCCAAAGACCAGGCTACCGGCAAGTTCCACGATGATACCCTGATGCTGCGTTTTGTATTGAGAGACAGGGCCGGCAATGCCAGCGATACTACTTCCGTCGGCCCCATAATCGTGTTACGTAACTAACAAGTCATCCAATAAGTCCCCTGCGTCAAGGTCATTGGGTCAATCCACCATATTAAAAGTTGTATTGCCCTGAGTAATAACTTGCACCCTAACGACTCAATGACCTATCGACTTAATGAGTTTTTTCAGAAAAATCTTCGACCTCTTTTTATTCAGTAGTCTTTTCATTGCCATTTGCGCGGTGATAATGACGTTTCAGACCAATCAATTGCTTTCGCTGGATTATGACCACCGGCATTATGCCGCCTTTGTTTTCTTTTCCACCATCTGCAGCTATAATTTTCATTGGTACCTCACCCCTGCCTCTTGTACCGAGCGCACCAGGGCGCATTGGACCCGCCAAAACAAGCTGCTGCACCTGCTGTTGTTTATCGCAGGCGGCATAGGCGCAGCCTGGTATTTCTTTTCATTTCAACAGGTATGGTTCTGGCTTATGGTGCCGGTGATACTTACCTTCCTGTATTCCGCTCCCAAATTGCCTTATGGTCCATTCAGGTGGTTAAAGAAAGTAGCAATAGGCAAAACCATTTTTTTGTCGATGGTATGGCTGTATGTGACCACGCTGGCGCCCATGCTCATCAGCGAGCAGCCGCTGCAAACATCGTTCGTGCTGTTTGCCTGCAGCCGCTTCTTCCTCATTTATGCAATTTGCATCCTGTTCGATTACCGGGACCGTGAAGAGGATAAAAAAGACGGCATCCGCAGCATGATCACTTATTTTTCCGAGCAGGGTATTACAATATTGTTCTACGGTTCGTTGGCAGCTTTTGCGGCCGCCACAGCTGCCTTGTACTTATATGGTGTTAGTTGGTACGTTGTGCTCGCCCTGCTATTGCCCGGGCTGATAGTGATGGCATTGTTCAATACCGCCAAACGTAATTTTTCCGACTACCTGTATTACTTCGTTTTAGACGGCCTGATGATGTTTTCCGCCTTATTTACCTTATTCTGGTAGGGAATCGGTTGTTTTGGGTTGTTTTAATACTTTTGCCACTTTAATAAACTGTATGGCAAAAGCGGCTAAAGCGGCAAAATCAAAATCGGTACTTACGGACAAGTCATTCCAATTCCTGCGAGACTACATCAACAATCCCTCTCCTGTTGGTTTTGAAAGCAGCGGGCAGAAATTATGGCTCCAATACCTAAAGCCCCACGTTCACACCAGTTTTTCAGATCCCTACGGAACGGTGGTGGGCGTAATTAATCCCGATGCTCCGTTTAAGGTGGTTATTGAAGCACATGCCGATGAGATCAGTTGGTTCGTGAATTACATCAATCCCGAAGGACTGCTGTACCTGAAAAGAAATGGGGGTGTCGACCACCAGATAGCGCCGGGACAGCGGGTGTGGGTACAGGGACGTAAAGGAGCTGTACAGGCAGTATTTGGATGGCCGGCCATTCATACGAGAATTAATAATCCCGAAGCAAAAGAACCCCAGCCTAAGGTAGAAAACCTGTTCCTCGACTGCGGTGCGCGCAATCGAAAAGAGGTGGAAGATTTAGGCATACACATCGGCTCCGTAGTTACATACCAGGATGGATTTGAAGAGCTGGCTTATAATTACTACGTAGGCCGTGCATTCGACAACCGTATCGGCGGATTTATGATTGCAGAAGTAGCGCGGTTGCTGAACCAGAACCAGAAAAAACTGCCTTATGGACTGTACGTGGTAAATGCGGTACAGGAAGAAGTAGGACTACGGGGAGCTGAAATGATCGCGCGGCGTATAAGGCCCAACATAGCTATTATTACAGACGTAACGCACGACACTACCACGCCGATGGTAAATAAGATCATCGAAGGCGATATTGCCTGCGGCAAGGGCCCGAGCCTTTCTTATGGGCCGGCCGTGCATAATAAATTGCTGCACCTTGTGCAGGAAGTATCCGTGAAAAAGAAAATACCGGTGCAGATGCGGACGGTTTCGCGCAGCACAGGAACAGACACCGATTCATTTGCTTATGCCAACGACGGATGCCCTTCGGTATTGATCTCTATTCCGCTGCGCTACATGCATACCACGGTAGAAATGCTGCACCGCGATGATATCGAGAACACCATCCGCCTGATGTATGAAACTTTGCTAACTTTAACGCCTAAAACCAATTTAAGCTACCTCTGATGTTCAACATTATCCTATACCTCGATCCCGGAAGCGGTAGTTACCTGGTGCAAATGATCATAGCGGCCGTGCTGGCCGGATTGTTCTTTTTTAAAAATCTCTGGTGGAAAATAAAATCTTTTTTTTCTGTTATTTGGTGGAAGATCAGGTCGTTATTTGGCCGTAGCAAGAATCATTCTCCATCAGTCCCCGACTTATCAACACCGAAGGAAGACTAAATGTCAAACTATCTCCAGCATCCTTCTTCTTTTCGCGACCCATCGGGTTTTATTTTTCAGTCACACCAGCAGGTATACCGGCAGGTAAACCAATCATATGCCGCCAACTACGAGCGCCTCATGCAGTCGGGCTTATACAAAAGCCTCACCGCCTCGCAACGATTGATACCTCATGCCGAGCTGAATGAAAACCTTACCGGCGTGCCGGACTGGTATAAAACCTTGTTGCCCGAACAGGTCCCTTTTATCAGCTATCCTTACGAATGGTGCTTCGAACAAATGAAGGACGCGGCGTTGCTCGTGCTGGACATTGTGAGGGAATCGCTTCGGCATGACCTGATCTTGAAAGATGCCACGCCGTTCAATGTACAATTTCACAAGGGCAAGCCCATCTGGATCGACACGCTTTCATTTGAACCATATGAGGCCAATAAACCCTGGGTGGCTTACCGCCAGTTCTGCGAATGCTTTTTATTCCCGCTTTACTTAGGGCATTATCTGAAAGCAGATATACAAAAGACGTTAAGCACCTACCTGGAAGGCATACCCGCAAGCCTTACCGGCAAGCTGCTGCCCGTGCGCAGCGGGCTTAGCCTGGGTGTGTGGCTACACGTGTACCTGCAGGGCGCGGTTAAATCAAATCATACAGCGGTGGCCCCGCAAGGCGGCTTCAACAGGAAAAAATTACTGAACCTTATCACCCATCTCGAAACCATTATCGGCGGTTTCCGCGGCAGGAAATCAGGCACTACGTGGAGCGATTATTACGATAATACCATCATCAGCCAGCAATACCTGGTTGAAAAAGAAAAACTGTTCCGGCAAATGCTAAGCGGAATTGAATACGATACCGCGCTGGACGCCGGCACCAACGATGGGCATTTCGCAAAGATCATGGCAGAGGACCCGGCAAAGAATATCGTGGCGCTCGATAGTGATGCCGCGTCCATCAACAGGTTGTACCGCCATGTAAAAATGAATGGTGTTACCAATCTTCTTCCGTTGCAGGTGGACATTACCCAGCCTTCGCCGGCATTGGGTTATCGCAATAAGGAACGGGCCGCTTTTTTCGACCGCGTGCAAACACGGCTCGTAACAGCACTGGCTTTGATACATCATCTGGTGTACGGTAAAAATATCCCGCTGGCTTCGCTGGCAGGTTTTTTTGCAGACATAACGGGCAAATACCTGCTGATAGAATTTGTTCCCCCAACGGATCCAAAGGTATTGATCATCTCCAGGAACAGAACGGCAACGCATCGTTACGATGCCGAAACGTTTGAGCAAAGCTTCGGCAGATTGTTTACCATCCTGCATAAGAACACGGTGCCCGGCACTGAGCGTGTTTTATACCTCATGGAAAAAAAGGTGTAAGTTGAAAACAGCATCCAAGCATACCGCCTGGTTTTTTAAACCCATTTTCTTTTTATTGCTGCCCTTGTTTTTTGTATTGCATGGATTAAAGGAAAATGCAGGCTTTGTTTCTTTCAGCGATGCCGCTCCGCTGCTAATGCTATACCTGGTAGTTGCATTGCTGCTGTACGGGCTTTGCTGGTTGTTGTTCCGCAATCATATTAAAGCAGCACTGGGAAGCTTTACGCTGATGGCCCTTCATTTCTTTTTCGGGGGCTTGCACGATTGGTTGAAATCGGCGCTGGACAATTCATTCATTACAAGATATTCTTTCTTGTTGCCCATCCTGCTGCTTGCAGTTGTGTTCATTTTTGTGCGGATCAAAAGAACGTCATCTCCCTTGCGGAGAATAACATCTTACCTGAATATTCTGTTATTGATGCTGATAGCGTGGGACGCGATCATCTTGCTGGTGCCTGCTAAAAAATCGATGCATGATAAGGCTGCGCTAAAGTTTCCTGCGTGCGACAGTTGCACCAAACCAGATATATTTTTGATTGTACTGGATGAATACGCAGGGCAACGATCACTGGCCGAGCTGTTTAATTTCAACAACAATGATTTCATCAACGAGCTTTACAAAAGAGGATTTTATGTAGCCCCCAACAGCAGGAGCAATTACAATTACACGCCTTTTTCCATGGCTTCCATGCTGAACATCTCCTATCTGGATTTGAAGGACACCGACCGCGATAAGCCTGACCTTACCTATGCGTTTCGCATGATCAATGAAAACAGCGTGCAGCGCATGCTGGAAGCAAATGGCTACGCATTCCACAATCATTCAGTATTTAATTTACCGGGAAGGCCCGCGCCCGTTGAAGAAACTTTCATTCCAGCAAAAACCAGGCTTTTTACTTCCCAAACATTGCTAAGCAGATTGTACAGGGACCTTGGGTATCACCTCATCACTACGCTAAAGATCAAATGGTTTATACAGAACAATGCCTACCATGAGCTGCGCAACAATACAAGGTTGTACGATCTTACCAAACAACTCGCAGCCACGGCCTCGCCGCAACCGCGGTTTGTGTATACGCACCTGATGATGCCGCATTATCCTTATTATTTCGATAAGGATGGGCAGGCCATGGACCCCAATCGCGTATTGCCCGAGGCTAATAACACCAACCGCCAAGACTACATTCAATATTTACAGTACACTAATAAAAAAATGCTGGAGCTGGCCGATCATATTCTGAAGGTATCGTCTAAACCGCCTGTCATCATTATCATGAGCGATCATGGGTTCAGGCACTTCCGTCAACCGGTTGCAAAGGAATACCATTTCATGAATTTGAATGCGGTGTACCTTCCCAACCGGCGTTACCAGGCCTTTTACGACAGTGTTTCCAATGTGAACCAGTTCAGGATCATCTTCAATACCCTGTTCAACACCGAGTATCCCTTGTTAAAGGATAGCTCGGTTTATTTAAGGGATTAATACAGTTTCTGGAAGATTAACCGCCTATATTCCGGTAATGTCATCCGATGTGATATTTGATTAGGATAGCGATTATGGTATCTTATTATGATATCCTATTTTGATACCGGATTATGTATCCTGAGAGTTTGATTCGGAGGTGGTTCATCCTGTCGGTTTAATCCGGGAAATTAAAACAATCCCAAACATTCTATTACGACGTAAACCCTTCTCCTTATTTTTGCCCGACCAAAAAATTCCTTATGAGCCTGCGATATGACTGGACCATCGAAGAAATAAACGACATCTATCATACGCCCCTGCTGGAACTGGTTTTCCGCGCCGCCACGATTCACCGCAAATACAACCAAACCGGCGAAGTGCAGGTTTGCACCCTGCTCTCCATTAAAACAGGCGGCTGTCCCGAAGACTGTGCTTATTGCCCGCAAGCCGCAAGGTACCATACTGACGTGAACGTACATGCGCTGATGCAAACCGGTGAAGTGCTGGAATATGCAAAGAAAGCAAAGGCCGCGGGCTCAACCCGCTTTTGCATGGGCGCTGCCTGGCGCGAAGTACGGGACAACCGCGACTTCGACCGCGTGCTTGAAATGGTAAAAGGCGTAAACAACCTGGGCATGGAAGTTTGCTGCACCCTGGGAATGCTCACCGCGGAACAAGCAGAAAAACTGGCTGCCGCAGGACTCTACGCATACAATCATAACCTCGATACCTCGCCCGAATATTACTCTGAGATCATTACCACGCGCACTTATACTGACAGGCTGCAAACGTTGGAACACGTTCGCAAGGTTGGTGTAAGCGTTTGTTGCGGCGGCATTATCGGGCTCGGAGAAACGCATGAAGACCGCATCGGCATGTTGCATACATTGGCCACGCTGCCCGAACACCCGGAAAGTGTTCCCATCAACGCATTGGTGCGCGTGCAGGGCACTCCACTGGAAAATCGACCTAAAGTAGATGTATGGGACATGGTAAGAATGATTGCCACTGCCCGCATACTCATGCCCAGGGCGATGGTGCGCCTAAGCGCGGGCCGTACGGAAATGTCCATAGCAGAACAAGCCTGGTGCTTTATGGCCGGTGCCAATTCAATTTTTGCCGGCGATAAATTGCTGACCACTCCCAATCCTTCCTTCGAAGAAGACGATGCCATGTTCCGCCTGTTGGGATTGCAACCAAGAGAAGCTTTTAAAGAAGTGAAGACGATGATTAATTATTGATATTAATTACTGATTATTCAGAAATGAGTAATTAATAATTAATAATCAATAATCAATACTAAACCACTGTCGCCCTAAAAAAATAATTCCCCCGTAGAAACGGGGGAACATCTTTAACCCTTAAAACAACCAACATGAAAAATTTCTGATAATTATTAAACAGCAAAAATCCTACTAAGTTTATACAAGGAATGTTAAAACATCAATTCGTGACAAAACTAAGACAAAGCAATGTCGAGCACCTGCTGCATGGTTTTTACGTAGTGGAATTTGAGGCCGTTTATGAAGTTTGAATCGATGTCCTGTATGTCTTTTTCGTTCTGCCAGCACAGGATCACTTCCTTCAATCCTGCCCTCTTGGCAGCCAATACTTTCTCTTTAATGCCGCCCACCGGCAGCACCTGTCCCCGCAAGGTTATTTCGCCTGTCATGCCAAGATAATTCCTTACCCGCTTGCCCGTGAAAGCCGAAGCAATGGCCGTTAGCATGGTAACACCGGCACTCGGACCGTCCTTTGGCACAGCGCCTTCAGGCACATGTATGTGCAGCGTTTTACGTTCGAATATCCCCGGGTTGAGTCCATACTTCTTGGCATTGGATTGCAAGTAAGTATAGGCCGTTGAAGCGCTCTCCTTCATTACATTACCCAGGTTGCCGGTAAGCTTCATATCCGCCTTACCTTCGCTTAAACTGGCCTCCACAAATAAAATATCGCCACCTACATAGGTCCATGCCAGTCCGACTGCCACGCCGGCCATATTGGCCACCTTGTAGAGCTCGTTACTGTACCGGGGCTTGCCAAGGATCTTTTCTACTTCCGCCGCTGTCAATACTGACTTCAGCTTCCCTTTAGTCGCGTATTCCTTGGCCTCGTACCGCATGATGGATGCAAGCTGACGGTCCAGCTCACGCACCCCGCTTTCGCGGGTATAGTCCTGGATGATCTTTTCCAGGATCTTGTCGCCGATCTTGAATACGGGAGTCGAAAGTCCATGCGCATCTTTCTGCTTGGGCACTAAATGCCGCTTGGCGATCTCGATCTTTTCTTCCACTGCGTAACCGCTTAGGTCTATGACTTCCATGCGGTCGCGCAGCGCGGGCTGTATGTTATTGATATCATTGGCTGTAGCTATGAACAACACCTTGCTTAGGTCGTATTCCAGCTCCAGGTAGTTATCGTAAAAAGTATGGTTTTGTTCGGGGTCTAACAGTTCCAGCAGGGCACTGCTCGGGTCGCCGCGGAAGTCCTTGCCAACTTTATCCACCTCATCGAGGATGATAACAGGATTGGATGATTTTATTTTCCTGAGCGATTGAATGATGCGGCCGGGCATGGCGCCGATGTAGGTCTTACGGTGCCCGCGTATTTCGCTTTCGTCGTGCAGGCCACCCAAACTAATGCGAACGTATTTGCGGCCTATAGCAGTGGCTATGCTGCGTCCTAACGAAGTTTTACCAATGCCTGGAGGCCCTACAAAGCAAAGGATCGGGCTTTTCATATCACCCTTCAACTTCAGCACCGCGAGATATTCCAGGATACGCTCCTTTACCTTATCCATGCCGTAATGGTCGCGATCGAGTATTTTGCCTGCCTTCTTCAGCTCGTATGAATCTTCGGTGAAATCGTTCCATGGCAGGTCCAGCATTAAATCCAGGTGATTGTACACTATTGAAAAATCAGGCGTGCTCGGGTGCATGCGCTCCAATCGCTCGATTCCCTTTTGAAAAAGTTCTTTGGCAGCCTGAGGCCATTTCTTCGCTTCGGACTTCTTCACCATCTCCCTTATCTCGCGCTCATTGCTGTCGCCCCCCAACTCCTCCCGAATGCTTTTCATTTGTTGCTGCAAAAAGTATTCGCGCTGCTGCTTGTCGAGCTCCATCTTGGTTTTATTGGTCACCTTGTTTTTCAGCTCGGCAAATTGCAATTCGCGCTGAAGCAATTGCATCAAAATATCCGCACGGGCCTGCACATGATTTAATTCAAGCAGCTTTTGCTTTTCTGCGAGCTCCGTGTTCAGGTTACTCGATACGAAATGTATGAGGAAGGAAGGGTTCTCAATATTTTTGAGAATAATGGAAGCTTCGGAAGGAATGTTAGGCGATAATTGAATGATCTGCGAAGCAAGGTCCTTGATATTCGCAACATACGCTTCAAAATCCTGGTTCTTTGGCGCTTCTTCCTCTTCCAGTAATTTTATTTCTGCTTTGAAATAAGGGTCTTCTGCGGTAATGGCTACGAGCTTAAACCTGCGCTTGCCCTGTATGATGATGGTAGTGCCGCCATCGGGCATTTTTATCAGCTTCACTATTCTTGCAATGGTGCCGATGTCTTCCAGGTCGCTCACAGTAGGATCTTCTATGCTGCTGTCTTTCTGCGCTACTACGCCTATCAGTTTGTCCGCCTTGTATGCATCGTTAACAGCTTTGATGCTTTTGTCCCTGCCAACTGTAATGGGCAGCACTACACCGGGGAACAGAACAGTATTGCGGAGTGGTAAAAGCGGTAGCTCTGCAGGAATCTCGACATCCTGGCCGTTATCACCTTCATTTTCGTTCAGGGGAATAATCGGTATAAAATCCATTTCATCTTCTGGGGCCATCAAAAAATTCATTCTGGTCTATTAGTTTCGGTGACAAAATAACACCTCTCTGATTAAAAACCTATGTTTTTACCGGAATTGCTATAGGGGACAAGATATGTGCCAGACGCGAATAGCTGTCAAAATACAGAAAAAAGGCAAAGGCACAGACCTTCCAAAATCAGGAGGTCTTGTGCCTTGTGTTTTTGAGAGTTATGTAATAAGCCCTGTTAAAACAGGCGGAATCCCACATATGCCTGGAATCCCTGGCTCTTCCACTTATCCTGGTTGTCGATGTCGTTCAGGTTGTTCAATCCAACAACATAGCGTGCGCCGGCTTTGAAGCCGCCGAGGTTCAGTTGCGCGCCACCCACCATGGAAAAGTCGCCGCTTTTAAAGGCTTCCGTTCCATTTTGCAACAAGTTCTTGTCCTGGTCGATGAGTACACCGAATTGCGGACCAACCTGCAGGCTTAGTGGTTTGATAGGACGATAGCTCAGTAAGATCGGGATGCTGAGGTAGTTCAGCTTCACGTTTCTTACATCAGCTATGCCATGGGGATAGATCTCGTTGAAATCATTCGAGGTCCTGGTATTGGTTTGGTTCCAGAGCACCTCGGGCTGAACGCCCCATTTTTTGTTGAAATTGATTTCGGCAAATGCGCCCAGGTTATAACCATGCCTGAATTCTTCCTGAAAAGATTTTCCATCGATCTTTCCTACGTTCGCGCCTCCCTTGACTCCCATATGGAAGCCTTGTGCAAAAGAAAGCGAAGTAATGATCATTGATAAGAGGAGTAAAAAGGAAATTTTGCGGTTCATACGTAATGTTTTACGGTTGCAACAAAATTCCAAGATTATGCCAACGGAAATATAACGATTGTAAAGTTCTGTTAAGCAGGCAGATATTAACAAATCAAAAATTAAAACCTGTTACAATGGAATATGCTACCGTAAAACGGTCATCCGCTTCGGGCAGGTAGTAGTCCATCAGCAGTTGAGGCATGATGAAAAGCTTGCCGACACTGTAATCTGCACGCAGTATAAACGACAACGACTGAGCGCCAAAGCCCGTTTGCTCGGTTATCTGCTGGTTGCTGGGCAAAAAATTGTTCCTGATCACCGTCGAGGACGATTGATAAGATGTATTGAACCCAAAGCGTTGTGTGCCGCCGCTAAACATAAGTACAGGCGTGAGCGTAAAGCCATCATTCTTCTTCAATACATCGAACCACATGAAATTGTATTTAAGCGACAGAATGGCCGCCAGGTCGTGAACAGATTCTTCGCTCTCAATAGTAATGAACCCGCGTTGCGAGCGTTGCAGCCACCGGTTCCATAACCATACCTGCCGCTCTTCATATTCCTTTTTACTGCCCCATCCGTAACTAACGGACAGGGACGGCCGCAATTTCCATTTCTTATAAGTGAAATACGCAAACAGTTCCTGCTGGATGGGCGTGGTATAAAATGGCAGCGAATCCTTGCTGAAATATTTGGTGAACGATATGCCCGTGCTGAAGTTTTTACCACGCAGGTAATCGTAAGATGGGTTTAATGAGAACTGGTAAAAATTGGTATTGGCCCCATTCAACAATATAAAACCCGAAGCCGCGAAACCAAGCCCGCTCTTATGATAGTATCCTACCGATGGAGAGATCAATGGCTTTTTGGCGGTGGTAAATACAAAGGAATTCTTGTTTTCGTAGCTGAAGTAACCCGTACCAATACCCGCGGTTATGGTAAAAAAGCTGGTAGGCTTGGAAAGTGAATCCATAAACCGGTCGAAATCTTTTAGCAGGGAATCCATTACAGCGGTGCTGTCCTTGTTGAGGAACAGGGAGTCCATTTTGGTGTTTTGTGCGGAACCAAGGTACTGTGAGCACACCAATATGGCAGGTAGCAACAACCGGGTCAGCAATGGCTTCATTTTCATGAATTGTTTCAAAGGCACTCGTTAAACGATGGTTGGAAGGTAAAAATTGCCGGAAGTTTAATGACAGATACGGAATAATAGGCCCCCTATTCCAACTCAATTACCGTGATCTCCGGCAGTATTCCCACCCGGCCGGGGTAGCCGATAAAACCGAAGCCGCGGTTCACATACAGCTTCTGGTTTCCCTCTTCATACAACCCCGCCCATTGCCTGTACACGTATTGAACGGGGCTCCAACGGAAGCCGGGCACCTCCACCCCAAATTGCATTCCATGGGTATGGCCGGCCAGCATCAGGTCGATGTCGGGAAAATTAGGCTTCACCTGTCCGTCCCAATGACTGGGATCGTGGCTGAGCAAAATCTTAAAGGGATGGATCTCCGCGCCGGCATAAGCCCGTTCTAATTTTCCATACCTGGGAAAATTACCCTTCGAGCTCCAGTTCTCGATGCCGATCAGGGCTATGCTATGACCATCTTTTTCAATGGTTACGTGCTCGTTCATCAGCAGCTTCCACCCCAATTCTCCATGCACCTCTTTTAAACGCTCGAGGTTGGCTTGTTTTATTTCCTGGCTTTCCCAACGGATATAATCGCCATAGTCGTGGTTGCCCAGGGTTGAATACACCCCTAACGGGGCGGACAGTTTACTGAATACATCCATGTACGGCGCCATTTCTATGGCGCGGTCGTTTACGAGATCGCCGGTAAATACTATCAAATCCGGTTGTTGCTTTAATATCAATTCCACGCCCCTGGTAACGGCCTTCTTGTCGGTAAAACTGCCGCAATGAATATCGGAGATGTGCACCAATTTAAGGCCTTTAAAAGCAGCCGGCAGTTTGTTGAAGCTGAGCTTCACGCGGCGCACTTCGTAATTGTATTTATTGCTGAAGCCATACAGCAGGGTGCCGAAAAGGCCTCCGCCCGCTGCCAGTCCTACCCAGCTCAGAAAAACAGACCTTGATATTTTTTCACTGCCGATATCTTCGCCTTCTGTATTGTTGAAAAACAACTTGCTGCTGGCCCATTGTATCAATCTTCTAACATCGTCGAGCAGGAAAAAGACAACCGCAAGCACCTTGGCAAAAAAAAGCCCCACCACGGTAGCGAATAAGTAGGTACGCACCGACCGCGGCCACGAATCATAATTGATAAAAGGGATGATGATGAGCAGCACTACGCCGGCAATCGAAACGCCCCAATAGCTGCTATAAATGATCATTTTCATTTTTGGCGAAGCGCCCTGGCTCACCACTTTTATGGCCTGGAAAACGTAGACGTCCAACAATACCATCAGGGTAACGATTACCCACCAGAATCCCGAATTTCGCATAGCATGTATTCTGTGTGCAAAAGTGCGCCAATCCGGGAAAAGAAGAACGCTTATTTTTGCGAACTTATCTCACAAACCCGTTTCCATGGAGCTTACTTATTACGGACATGCCTGCTTTGCAGTCACATTCAATAACATCAGGCTGTTATTCGATCCTTTCATTACCCACAATCCTTTAGAAGAGGCTAAAAAGATCGACGTGAACGCCATCCAGGCGGATTATATTCTTTTATCGCATGGTCACGCCGACCATAGCCTGGATTGCATGAGCATTGCTCAGCGCACCGGCGCCACCGTGATCGGCATGGTAGAGATAACGGATTTCCTGGACAGCCAGGGCCTGGAGGCGCATGGCATGAACATCGGGGGACAGGCCAATTTCAGGAATGGCAGCTTTACGCGGGAAAAGGGCGATTTTAAGGTAAAATGCGTGGTGGCCCAGCACTCATCCAGCATGCCGGTTGATAACAGCTATGCGGGCAGCCCGGTAGGATTTTTAGTTACCACAGACGAAGCGTCCTTTTATTACAGCGGCGATACGGGACTGACCATGGACATGCAGCTTATCCCCCGTTGGGCAAAACTTAATTTCGCAGTGCTTCCCATAGGCGATAATTTCACGATGGGCCCCGAGGACGCATTGGAGTGCGCCAAAATGATCGAATGCAAGACCATTGTAGGCGTACATTATGATACTTATGCCCCGCTCATTCAAATAGATAAGGAATGGGCAAAAAATGTTTTCAACCAGGCAGGCTATGATCTGAAACTGCCTAAAATTGGGGAAACGATTACGATCTAAGCTTGTATCTTGGAACTTTTTGAACAACTATGGCAAGAATTATCGGAGTAGCAAATCAGAAAGGAGGAGTTGGTAAAACCACCAGCGCCATTAACCTCGCGGCCAGCCTGGCCGTGCTGGAGTTCCGCACATTGCTGGTAGACGCAGACCCGCAGGCAAACAGCACTACGGGGGTAGGGTTCGACCTGCACAACATCACCCAGAGCCTGTACGATTGCATGGTGAACGACGTGAGCGCAAAGGATGTGATTTTAAAATCGGACGTTCCCAACCTCGACGTCATTCCTTCGCACATAGACCTCGTAGGCGCTGAAATTGAAATGATCAATTACCCCAACCGCGAAAGCGTATTGAAAAATATACTGGAACCCGTGCGCAACGATTATGAATTCATCATCATCGATTGCTCGCCTTCATTGGGACTGATCACTGTAAATGCGCTGACCGCATCGGACGCTGTCATCGTTCCGGTTCAAACAGAATTTTTTGCATTGGAAGGATTGGGAAAATTGCTGAACACCATCAAGATCGTGCAAAGCCGGCTTAATACTTCGCTGCAAATTGAAGGCATATTGATGACCATGTACGACGGGCGGCTGCGACTGTGCAACCAGGTAGTGAGCGAGGTGCGCAAACATTTTGATGAGCTGGTGTTCAACACCATTATCCATCGCAATACCCGCATCAGCGAAGCGCCCAGTGTAGGCAAGCCCGTTATACTGTACGACGCTTACAGCAAAGGCGCCATGAACTATTTAAACCTTGCCAAGGAAATCCTGCAAAAAAACAACATGACGAAAATAAAGCAGGAAGAACGTGTCCTGGAATAAGTCATTGCGTCAATGGATCATTTAGTGTTGATGATGCACTTAATGACTTACTGACCTAATGACCAAATGACTTTAATTATGACCAGTCCTAAACAAAATAAAGACGCACTCGGAAAAGGGATCCGCTCCCTGTTGCAGAGCATCGATTCGGACCTGAAAACATCCGCGGGAAGTTTAAAGCCCGCCATAGCCGAAGCAGCTACCGGCGTTTTGCGCATTCCCCTCGAACAGATAGAAGCCAACCCGCGCCAGCCCCGCCACGATTTTGACGAACAGGCCTTGAAGGAACTGGCTGCGTCCATCAAAACATACGACATCATTCAGCCGATTACCGTTTCAAAGCTGCCTTCGGGTAAGTACCGGCTTATAGCAGGCGAACGCCGTTTTCGCGCGGCAAAAATGGCGGGTTTGAAAGACATCCCCGCTTACTTGCGCCACGCCAACGACGCAGAGCTACTGGAACTGGCCTTGCTGGAGAACCTGCAGCGCCAGGACCTGAACGCAATGGAAATTGCGCTTAGCTATAAGCGTATGATGGAAGAGCTGAGCTATACGCAGGAACAGGTTGCTGAACGCATGGGCAAGGAACGCACTACGGTTACCAACTACATCCGCCTGCTGAAGCTGCCACCCGATATACAAGTAGCAGTGCGCAATGGAAGCCTTAGCATGGGTCACGCAAGAGCGCTGGTGAATGTAGATACCATCGACAAGCAATTGTATATTTTCCGCGAGGTGCAGGAAAAGGAGCTATCGGTAAGGCAAACAGAGGAGCTTGTACGAAAACTATACAAAGGTGAACCCGCTGTTAAAAATGCTGCGAAAAACCAGCTTCCGCCGGCTTACAAAAAAATTGAGGATAATTTAGCTTCGCATTTCAGCACCAGGGTAAGGATGCAGCACAACAAGAAAGGACATGGCAGCATAACCCTGGAATATTATTCGCTGGAAGAATTGAACAAGCTGCTGGACCAGTTCGGCGTTTCCGGCAGTTGATCCTCAAGCGGGCACATTTATGAAATATACCAGAGCGGCTTTACTGTTCCTGTTGATTTTATTTTCAAAGGCAATGTTTGCTCAGCAACCTGATTCGCCCAGAGTACAAAAAGATACTTCCCTATTTGCAAAAGGTTTGCTGGATACAATTCCCAACAGGCAGGACACTGCTAAGCCCCGCCACAGCCCGCGCAAGGCCGCTATCCGCTCCGCCATCCTTCCCGGGTGGGGCCAGGCTTACAACAAAAAATACTGGAAGATACCGATCGTATATACAGCCATTGGCATTCCTGCTTACCTGTTTCTGGATAACCTTAAATGGTACCGGCGCACAAAGTATGCGTACCTGGTAGTATCTACCAATAGCACCAACACCGACAGCCTCAACCGCGTGCATCCCGAGCTAAGGCCATTTGTAGACCGCGGGTTCGGCAACGAGCTGTTGAATTACCGAAACGAGTTCAGGCGAAACGTAGACTATTCCGCTTTATTCTTCCTGTTGTTCTGGGGACTGAACATTGTAGACGCCAGCGTGGACGCGCACCTGAAAGATTTCAACGTAACACCCGACCTTAGCCTCAAAATAAAACCAGGCTATAGTCCTACGGGTAATACCTACGGGCTTAGTCTTGTATTCGATATCCATGATGGCAAGCCGAAATTGAAGTCATTGGGTCATTGACCCAATGACCCAATGACTTTTTCCGACATCGACCAAAAAACAACTTGCAATGCGCATCGCCTTAATTGGTTACGGTAAAATGGGACAAGCTATCGAGGAGATAGCTTTGGAAAGAAACCATGAAATAGTTTTAAAGATTACCATCGATAACCTGGAAGATTATACCGATACCAACCTGAAGAAGGCGGATATCGCTGTAGAATTTACGCATCCCGAGGCTGCATTCGACAATATCAAACGATGCCTCGAACTGGGATTGCCCGTTGTATCGGGCACCACAGGCTGGCTGCACCGCTATGCCGAAGCAACGGCGATCTGTGAACAACAGCAAGGCGCGCTCCTGGTGGCCAGCAACTTCAGCATAGGGGTGAATATTTTTTTTGAAGTGAACAAGCGCCTTGCAGATTTAATGTCAAAGCACAGCGACTACGAAGTGTCACTCGAAGAAATTCATCATACACAAAAGAAAGACGCACCCAGCGGCACAGCCATCACATTGGCAGAGCAAATCCTGGAAAGGATCGATCGCAAGAAGAAATGGGTCAACCACCTTAGTGATAATGTCGATGAATTGGAGATCATCAGCGAACGCATCGATCCTGCTCCTGGCACGCACAAGGTAAAATACCAATCTTCCATCGACGATATCGACATCATTCATACAGCGCACAACCGCAAAGGATTTGCGGCCGGCGCAGTGCTCGCCGCGGAATACATCGTTTCCCGCAAAGGCGTTTTTACAATGAAAGACGTGTTGGGATTGTAAGGATTTAATATTTCACCAAAACCCCCACTCCTACCAGCGATTTTACCTGTATCCTTGCCGCGTTACGGTTAGGACCGAACAGCTGAACATTGTCATCGTAAATCAGGTCGAGGCTCCAGGTAGCAGACAATATCCTGGATAATTTCACTGCAAAGAGGTTGGTCATAAAAACATCTACGTTTTTTGGTTCGTCCCTATAGTTGGAGAACAAATCGAGACGGCCTTTATAACTGACGGTCTTCGTAAAATCGGTCAGGTAGTTCATCGTCAGGAAGGCGCCTATTTCTGTCCTGCTGTTTTGGCCGGGCTCAACACCGTACAATCCTCTTGCGGCCAGCGAATCGTCTTTCACAATCACCCAACGGACCGTTGCGGGCGATATAAAAAAAGAAAGGTTGGGGCGAGGTTTAAAATCAAGGCCGGGGCTTAGAAGGATATACGCAGGCGACAGGAAAGCAGACGTCAGCATTCGTGTTTGTCCGTCGTAAGTGTATCCCTTAAACAATTGAGAACGAAAATTAAAAAGTCCGCCGACGTTGAGCTTATCATTCAGCGCATAACCATATTTGGAAAGCAGGTCGATGCGGTCATCATTTTTGCGGCTGCCGAGACTGGTTGTCTTAATATAACCCAGGTTGAGGTCGAAAGTATTATCCCAACTATGCCGGTCCCTCTTGTAAAAAGCGAACAGGCTGGCGAGCCCGTTGACCGATAGCGAAAAATCGTCGCCACCCGCGGCCCAGTTGCTCAGTGAGCCCTGGGCAATGTTGATCCCAAGCGTAGCGCCTTTCCTCCAGATCTGTTGGGTGGTATCGTTCGGGTCTTTTTTAATGCCTGTTTCGGAATCGGACTTTAGTTTTCTAATGGTTTCATCTTGTGCGGTCAGGTTCAGGGCAAGCATTAAGCCAATGCAGAGTAATAAATGCTTCATGGTAAACTTTTTTGCGGTTTAGAAGGTATGCCTGGAATAAGTTGTGGAATTTCTTCCGCAAACTCTTAAGCAATACGGCAACAACCATACACTAGTTAAAATTCCATGCTAGAAAATAAAAAACGGAAGGATTAATGAGATCCTTCCGTCCGAGAATAGGGTACAGGTTGATGTTTTAATTATTGTACGCGCGCATATTTAGAGTACAGCTTAGAACCACTGGGCCCATCAACATAGACTGTAAAGAAGCCGTTATCAAATTCATGTAATTTATATTCCAGGGGGGCATACATGTAGTCGACAAATGTTACCGATACATCCTGTCCCTTTGCTGCTACCGAGTACGATCCATTGATGGTCGCAGCATCGTTGCCCGAAATTCTATCTGTCTTTTGGCTAATGCTCAGCGCTCCGTTCGCACCGAAAAAATATTCATCGTCTTTAACATGCACTTTTACATAAGGCCACAGATCTGTTTCAGATTTTACATCAGCATCGTTGGTGATGTAATCGATCGGCTTGTCGGCGTAAAAAGAAACAAGCATATACTTGTTCGCCTGGATCACTGTCTGGAAGTCGGTAGCACGTTGTTTTGCCGCGCTGTCTTCTTCGCTAACCGATTTATTGCAAGCCATCCCAACCCAGGTTATACCAATAAAAAGGACAAAGTAAAGCTTTCGCATACGTACGAAGTTTTATGGTTATAATTTGATTCGCCTTCTGTAAGAGGTAGATCAACCTGAGGGTTTTCGGGGGATGGATTTCAGATAAGTAAGCACAAAAACAGATATGCGAAAACAATGCCACAGTAAAAAATACCTCACCCCATGATGGTAACCATTATACCCAAATATGTTTTTTGTACCTTCCGTTTTATCTAAATCATTGTTATGAAACGACTCATGTTTTTCGTGCTTGGTATTTTTACGATTCCCGTATTTTCTGCACGCGCACAACAGGCAGGCGATCCAAAATCCACAGAAGTTTGGGAACCGATCCCCAAAATGGTGAATCCAGGCAAACAAGATCATCAGCCGCCATCCGATGCGATTGTTTTATTCAATGGAAAAGATTTATCTGAGTGGACAACGATGAAAGGAGAACGAGCGCAATGGAATGTTCGTGACAATTCCATGATCGTAACGAAAGGAACTGGAAACATACGCACTAAAAGATCTTTCGGCGATTGCCAATTGCACATCGAATGGCAAGCTCCTGCAGTAATAGAAAGCGAAGGACAGGGGCGCGGCAACAGCGGAGTTTTCCTAATGGGAATGTACGAAGTACAAATACTGGATTCGTACAACAACCGCACTTACAGCAATGGCCAGGCGGGAAGTTTGTACAAACAACACATCCCATTGGTAAATGCCAGCAGGCCGCCCGGCGAATGGCAGTCGTATGATATCATTTTTACGGCGCCCCGTTTTAACAGCGACGGCAGCTTGCAATCACCCGCATACTGCACCGTGTTTCATAACGGCGTGCTTATTCAAAATCATGTGGAGCTAAAAGGCGGCACAGTATACATCGGCCCGCCTTCTTATAAAAAACATGCGGAAAAAGAACCGCTGATGTTACAGGACCATGGAAATCCTGTGCAGTTCAGGAATATCTGGATCAGGGAATTATAAATCACTATTTATTTATCAGGGAAGTGTCCAGGTTCTCGAACATATCTTTTGTCATTTTCTCCAGGTCATATTCATGTTGCCATCCCCAATCTTTGCGCGCAAAGCTATCGTCGATGCTTTGCGGCCAACTATCGGCTATATGTTGCCGGTAGTCGGGTTGATAGTTAATAGTAAACCCAGGGATGTGTTTGCGGATGGCCTCTGCCACTTCCTTTGGAGAAAAGCTCATGGCGGCCAGGTTATACGAAGTGCGGATAGAAACTTTATCGGCCGGCGCTTCCATCAGCTCGATGGTTGCCCTGATGGCATCCGGCATATACATCATGGGCAGGTAAGTATCTTCCTTTAAAAAACTGGTATATTTTTTATTTTCCAGCGCTTCATAATAAATCTCCACCGCATAATCTGTAGTACCGCCGCCCGGCGCCGATTTATAACTGATGAGGCCGGGATAGCGGATGCTGCGTACGTCTACACCATACCGTTGGAAATAATAATTGCACCAGAACTCCCCGGCGTATTTACTGATACCGTACACGGTGGTAGGCTCGATAATAGTTTGCTGCGGACAGGCTTGCTTGGGCGAAGTGGGACCAAACACCGCGATACTGCTGGGCCAGTATACCTTGCGCAATTTCTCTTCCCGCGCGATGTCCAGCACGTTCAGCAGGCTCTGCATGTTGAGGTGCCAAGCCAGGCCCGGATTTTTTTCGCCGGTGGCGGATAAGATGGCCGCCAGCAAATAGATCTGAGTGATGTTCTGGCGTATTACCTGCACGTGCAGCATTTCCTTGTTCATTACGTCGAGGCTCACGTAGGGGCCGGTGCCCTTGAGCAGGTCGTTTTCTTCCCGCAGGTCCGAAGCTATTACATTGTTATTGCCGTAGAGTTTGCGGAGCGCCAGTGTAAGCTCCACTCCTATTTGTCCCGAAGCGCCGATGATAAGTATCTTTTCTTTTGCCATTCCGGTTTTCGCGTTTAACTTTTAACTTACGAAAGTAAGCAACATTATTATTTTCGCACCTGTGTTAACCTCCCTATTCATGATGAAAAAATATTCCGGCGCCGTTTTGATCGTTTGCATGGCATACGCCATGATATTGCTCACGGGCTGCCCGAGCTCGAGAAAAACCACGGTATCCGCACCCGTTACCGTTTCCAACATCAACGATTCGCTGCCACCCCTACCGGTTTCGGAGATCGATATTCCCATCAAAATATACATACGCCCCTTGCTGTCGAAAGCTGAAACACTGGTACCGAAAGAATTTACTTCTGACAAATGGCCAGACTATACGCAAGCGTCGTGCGATTTTCGCTACAAATACCGGTTTGTACGTGGGGGGCTTACATTCGGGGTTGCCAATAACCAGGTAGCCATTGGTTTCGGCGGCGACTACCAGATTGCGGGCAGCCGCTCCATTTGCGCATTCGACAGACCCGTGTCGCCCTGGGTCTCGGGCAGTTGCGGGTTTGGCAATGAGCCAATGCGCAAGGTGAGCATTGCACTTAGCTCCAATGTTTCTTTTTTACCTACTTATAAAGTAAAAACGCTTACACAGCTTTCGCAGCTAACACCCATCGACAGATGCCATGTCACGCTGTTCAACAACGATATGACGACCGAAGTAATGGACAGCATCCGCGCGTCCATTGCAGCCTTCACGCATACCTTCGATTCAACGGTGGCGGCATTGGACTTCAGCAATATCCTGAAAATGGTTTCTGAAAAAAGCAGCCGCAAGATCATGCTTAGCAAATATGGGTTTTTGCAGGTAAAGCCCATGAGCGTACGCGTTAGTCCAATGCTGTTGCTGAAAGATACATTGATGATGACCGCGGGTGTTTCAGGCTATGCGGAATTGACTTCCGATACCACCGAACTGGCCACGATCAATAGTTTTCCAGCATTGCAAACCATGGCGGGAAGAGACGGCGTTTCCATTTATGCCAACACGCATTACGACTATGCCTTTCTTTCAAAGATCATTACCGATACGATAAAGGACAAGGCTTTCGATATAGAGGGAAGGACTTTCGTGATCAAGAACATCGACATACGCGGAAGCGGCAACCGGCAATTAGAGATCAGGATAGATTTTGCTGGAAGCAAAAAAGGAAGGTTTATTTTATATGGCACGCCGGTGCTGGACGTGGAAAAGCAAACCATTTCCATTCCCGATATCAATTATGGAATAGAAACCCGCGATATTGTGCTGAACGTAGGCGAGAAACTGTTCCGCAACCGCATTATCAATTCATTAAAAGAAAAAGCTTTTTTGGACCTGCCTTCGCTGATAACCAAAACCAGGCCCCAGTTGGAGGCGCAATTGAACAGGAAAATGAATGCACGTTTCAGCACGCGGGGCCGCCTGCACGACGTACGGATCACCGGCCTGGCCACCGGTAAAAATGTATTGCACCTGCAAACCTATATCAGGGCGAATATCCAGCTGGTAGCCACGGGTGACTGGTAAGCGGAAAACCATTCACAAAGGCAACCTGTTATCCCCATTTTGCGTATTAAATCCCCGGATGAGAGATTTTTCGTATATTAAAGTTGCGACTTTAAGGTCCGTTCCATTTGACTGATCACATAGAGGATATACACACGCTGATAGATGGTTGCCGTGCAAACAACCGAAACAGCCAGCAGCAGATGTACGATCTGTTGAAGGAGTATGCTATGCGCATTTGTTACAGGTACATTAACCGCGCGGAAGATGTTGAAGAAGTTATGAATGAAGGGTTTATAAAATTGTTCAAGCACATGCGCCAATTCGAGGACAACCGGCACGAGCAGGTAACGGCGGCGTTGAAGGGTTGGTTCAGGAAGATTCTGGTGAACACCTGTATCGACCATCTTAGGAAAACTTCATCTTTTTTGAATGGACATGTTATCCAGGACAAACACGAACTTATACAGGACACGGCCGAGACCGGTCTGGACAAAATCTCACATAAAGAAATCATTGCTTGCATCAAAGATCTTTCGCCAGCCTACCGTACGGTATTCAACTTATTTGTAATAGAAGGATTTTCCCACGAAGAAATAGCTAAACAGCTCGGCATTTCAGTAGGCTCTTCCAAATCCAATCTTTCGAAAGCCAGGGAAAACCTGAGAAAGATCATCATCAAAAAACTTTACCCTGAACAGTATGCCGAATCTGCACGACGATAATCATCTCGATAACCTGAGCCGGAAAGCTGCAGAAGAATTCCAGCCAGACCAGGAGCTTCACTCCTGGCAAAAGCTGCATCCGCACCTGGAAGCCGCCCTTCCGCAAAAAAAGGAAAGTAAACGCAGGTTCCTGATAATACTTTTCCTTTTCCTGCTGATCGGCGGAGGCATTACGCTTTCTGCAATTCTCATCAATGGCCCCGCGCCTGTTGCTGATACAGAGAACACCGATGCTGGTAAAACCTCCGGTACTACTGCTCCCTCCACTAAAACCACCGAGAAGAGCTCAGCAACAACAGGCACTGAAACCGCACCGCCCAATGTAACACCCACGGAAAAAGCTTCCGGCAAGCCCGGTGCAAACGATAGCCAACCCCAGCAAACACAAGAAAGCACAATTGATCAACCCGAACGCAGCGTTAGTAGCGGCAATGCCAACTCCAGCGAATTTTCCATTAACAGGAAAAAACCGGCGACCCAACAGGATATTGCCAGGCAAATTAACCGCGATCAAAAGCGGGCGACTGCCGACAAATCGAATGAACCAGTGAAAACTGACCGGCAAACGGACAATCCTGATGTTGCTAAGCATCTGCCGAATAAAACAGTAGATAAAACCACGGATGCATCCGTATCTGATAAAACTTCTGACAAAACTGCCGTGAAACCAGCCGATGTTTCTGATAAAACTATAGTCGATCCCTCGGGTGCAACGGATAAAGCTGCAAATAAAACAGCGGATCAATCAGCAGGCAATAATCACCCTCGACTCGCGGCTGATCCGACACCGAACAGAGAGTTCCCCAAGAACAACAAACAAATTCCGCCTTTAAAAAATCGTTGGGAGTTTGGATTAACTTACGCGCCGGACATCAGTACGGTTAAGTTCAGCCATACGCAGGAACCGGGGCATAATTTCGGCGCAACCGTGGCTTACAATATCTCCAGGAGGCTTGCCGTACAAACCGGTGCTATATACACTACCAAAAACTATAAGAGCAATGGGTCCGATTACCATCCGCCCAAAGGTTACTGGACAGATTATGTGAAGCTGGAAACTGTTACCGCCAGTTGCAGCATGTGGGACATACCCCTGAACCTCCGGTACAATATGACGCCCCGGAAAAAATCGAATTTTTATGCGTCCGCCGGCCTGTCCTCTTACCTCATGCAGCAGGAAGACTATGATTTCTTTTATTATTACAACGGTGCCCCGGTAAGCCGTTACCGCAGCATGGACAACAGCAGCAAACATTGGATGTCGGTGCTGAACTTATCGGTTGCCTATGAGCGGCAACTGGGCAAAAACTTCTCGCTGCAGGCGGAACCCTTTTTTAAACAACCGCTGAATGGCGTAGGGTTCGGCAGTGTAAGACTCAATTCGACCGGCGTGTACTTTACATTGAAATATAAGCCGCTTTCCGGACGATTGTCACGATAGACACAGACAGATTTCCTTTTGAGGAGTTGACTGCTGCTAAAGCATCACGGTGATCGTGATGCTTTTTTGATGAAATGGCTTATTTTCATAAAAATCTTTGCCTGGTGCAGACCGCCACTGACAAACGGAAGGCCGCCCTTCATCTTACCCATTTACCGGATTTTGCAAAATTCCTGCATGACCATCACCTACCGGAATTTGTGAAGGAATACCTTCACCTGACGGGACAACTGAACCCTCCCATCCTGCAGTATTTCGAATCCATGAAGGAGGAAGAATTTCTTGCCTTTGCCACCAGGTCGGCGGGCGACCTGCTGCAATACATCGCCGGCAACAGGGCATTGGAGCAAATACAGTTTGCAAAAGACCAATGGCTGAGCGGGCAAATACCCCGCATGAAACGCCACCAGGTGCTGGCTCAGGACATTTCATCCATCGCTTTTATAAGAAAGCAGTCCTTTCTGAAATTCATTCCATCATACACAAGGGATGTACCTACCATTCTGGCCATCGTAAAGGAATTAGACGAATACATCCTCAGCCTCGAGACCATACTTTGGGAGGCGTACATCGGGCTCTTGCACGAACGCATCGATGAACACGCGTACTTTATCAAAAGAATAACCGAAACATCGCCCGGCGTTATTTATGTATACGATGTGATAGAGGACCGCGAGATATATGTAAATGAAACCGTACGCGAATTTTTGGGATACACGCCGGAAGATATTCAGAACATGGGCGATTCTTTTGTCCCGGACATGATACATCCCGAAGATATACCCGTTATACGCTCCTATGAAGAAGAATTTAAGAATGCGGCCGACGGTGAAATAAGATCCGTACGGTACAGGATACGCAACAGGCGCGGTGACTACAAATGGATGCGTACCTACGAATCGGTATTCAAGCGCGACCACGAAGGCAGGGTGATGCAAAAGATCGGCATTGCCATCGACATTCATAACGAGAAGATCATTTCCGACCGGCTGCACGAACGCGAAGAACAATTAAAAGAGCTGGTAAGGGAATTAAGGCAAAGCGAGCTGGATGCACGCGAAAGCCAGCACTTTATTCAAAAGCTCGCAGACGCTACGCCTTCCATCATTGCTTCGTATAATATCAACACCGGCAAATACCGGTTTGTGAGCTATGGCCTGAAGAAATTATTAGGGTACGATCCCGAGCTGCCGTTGCGCGATGGCGTGGCCTTCTTTGTGAACCTGGTGCATCCCGACGATCTTGGCCCCATCATGGAACAAAATGCGAAAGTGCTGGAACAGGCCAACCGCGAGGGGCCCGGCGCGGGTGAGCCCATCGTAGATTTTGAATACCGCATGCGCCATGAAAATGGGGAATACCGCTGGTTCCATACTTATGGCACGGTGTTCGACCGCAACAGCAATGGCCAGGTAGAGCACCTACTTAACATATCCATCGACGTTACCTTCCGCAAGGAAATGGAGACCGCGCTCTCCCAAAAAAACCTGCAACTGGAACAATCGAATGCAAACCTGGAAGAGTTTGCATACGTGGCCAGCCACGACCTTAAAGAGCCGTTGCGCAAGATATCGATCTTCGGCGACCGGTTACTCTCCACGCATTACCAGCATCTTTCCAATGAAGGACAATTTTATCTTGAAAAAATAATTGATTCTTCGCGGAAGATGCAGGTGCTCATCAACGACCTGTTATCGCTTTCATTGATTACCGGTAATAAATCTTTTGTTCCATACAGCCTGCAGGATATCCTGGACGAGGTATTGCGCACGCTGGAGTATAAGATCGAAGAGAAGGGAGCTGTAGTGCATGCATCGGAACTGCCCCAGGCCACGATCATTCCTTCGCAATTCAGGCAATTGTTCCAGAACCTGCTGACCAATTCGCTGAAGTTTATACGCGAAGGCGTGCGGCCGGAGATACATGTTCGGGCACGGAGGCTGCAGGCTTCGGAAGTGGACCATTTCAGGCTTCCGAAATCGAAACGTTACCTTGAAATTTCTTTCAGCGATAACGGCATAGGGTTCGATAACATGTTTGCAGCAAAGATCTTCGCCATTTTTCAACGCTTACACCACAAGGAATACGAGGGCACCGGCATTGGGCTGGCCATTTGTAAGAAGATAGTCGAGAACCACGAAGGCATCATTTTCGCAACGGGCCAGCCGGGCAAGGGCGCAACGTTTACCTTTATTATCCCGCAGTAATATAAGCGGGTTTCCAAACTTGTCCGAATACCATAAAACACCGGTTATACAGCCCTCTTCTCGTTTAGAAGCTTATCCTGCTGCTGGTAGCCGGATTTTCTGATGGTCGTTTACCTTTTGATTTATTAACCCAATGATTGGTGGGCGCCCTGGCACGAATATTTTCGCAGCCTCAACATGCGCAATATCGATTGGCGGATAGGATGCTCAGGCTTTCATTACTCAGATTGGAAGGAGATCTTTTATCCCAAAGGCCTGCCGCAAAGAAAATGGTTCGATTATTATTGCGCCCATTTCAATACGCTGGAGCTGAATGTTACATTCTATCGCTTTCCTCAGCCTAAATTCCTGGAGAACTGGTATAACCTAAGCCCCGCAGGTTTCGATTTCTCCGTGAAAGCGCCTCGGCTTATCACTCATTACAAACAATTTTCCGATACCCAACGTATGCTGAACGATTTTTATACTACTACCCGCGAAGGACTGCGCGATAAACTGGGTTGCATCCTGTTCCAGTTTCCCGCCCGCATGGCCTATTCTGACAAAATGCTCGAGCGTATTCTTGGCCAGTTGGATACCTCGCTGGTGAACATGCTGGAGTTCAGGCATGCGAGCTGGTGGATACCGCAGGTATATGAAAGGCTGGCCGCGTACAAAGTAGGTTTTTGCGGCCATAGCTACCCGTTATTGCCGGACGATGTGGTATGCAATAACCCGGTACTGTATTACCGCTTCCATGGATTGCCAAAATTGTATTATTCCCAGTACAAAAGGGCATTCGTGCAGCAGGTGGCGTGGCGTGTGCGTGCCTGTGAGGGAGTACAGAAGGCGTATGTTTATTTCAACAATACGGCTACAATAGCTGCCATCAGGAATGCCAGGTATTTACAGCAGTTGACGCGGGAAGCGGGCTGATGCAAGGACAGAAAAAAGCCATCCCGAAGATTCGGGACGGCCTCTAACGATTGCTTGCCATATAAAAAATTCTTCTTCTTACTTCTTAGTTGAATCCGGCCTGTTTGCACTGGTATCGGTCGGATTAGTAGTGTTAGTGTCAAGAGGAACTGTTGCAGTGTCAGTAGGGGTGGTAGTGGTTGTTGTATCGGTCTTTGTTTCTTCGCTACCGCCGTTGTTACAAGCTACAAAAGCGCCAATAGCCAGAACTAACAAAAGTTTTTTCATTGTGTTCTTTTTAGTGTGGTGAATGAATGATTTGAGGGTTAATACCCCAACCGAAAAAAAGTAACCCTTTATATTTTATTTTTTTTCATTTTGCATCGTTTTAAGGCCGTTTTTGGCGGCCGGAAGCGCCCCCAACGGGTTACTTCTGCGCATTTTTAGTATTAAAAGATGACTATTTGTGAAAATAGAGCTTAATGAACGGGCGTTATTGCAGGGGCTTGCTTCCAATGACAGGCAATCGGTTGAAACCTTGTACAAGCAGCACTATAAAATGGTGCAGGCATTGATAATCAATAATCAAGGCACAGCAGATGATGCAAAGGACATATTCCAGGAAGCTATGGTGGTATTGTATGAGAGGGCCAGGTCCGGAACCTTTGAGCTGAACTGTCAACTCAAAACTTACTTATACTCCGTTTGCAGGAGGTTATGGCTCAAACGTTTGCAACATTTGCAAAAATATGTTCCCGACATGGTCAACGTAGAAGAGACCGTTCCCGTAGAGGATGAGCTGGAAGCACAGGAACAAAGGAATACGGAATACCTGATGATGGAAAAAGCCCTGATCAACCTGGGCGAACCCTGCAGAAGCCTTTTGGAGGCATTTTACCTGCAAAAACGCAATATGACGGAAATAGCCGGGAATTTCGGGTACACCAATGCAGACAATGCCAAGAACCAGAAGTACAAGTGCCTGATGAGATTGAAAAAAATATTCTTTGCTCAATATAAAAACGAAACGGTGTGATGGATAATATCGACAATATTCAAATGCTGGACGCCGTAGAGCGCTATATCCGTGGAGAAATGAACTCCCAGGAACGCGTTTACTTCGAGCAACTCCGCAAATCCAATCCCGAGGTAGACCAACTGGTGGTGGAACATACCATGTTCCTGAACCAACTGGAAAAATTCGGGGACCACAAACAGTTCAAAGCCTGTCTCAACGAAGTGCACAATTCGCTTTCAGAGGCAGGTGTTATTAAAGAGCAAGCTCCCAAGGCCAAGGTGTTCGAATTGTTCCGCAAGCACAAAAAAATATTGGGCGTGGCCGCGTCTATCGCTGGCTTTACTGCCCTGGCCATTGCCGGTATGGTGTCTTATTATTCCCGCCAGGCCAACAATGCCGACCTCGAGCAGCTGAGAAGGGAATTCAAGCACGAAGTAGCCAAGAAAACGAATGAAGTGCGCAACGAGCTCAACAGAAAAATCTCAAAGGCGCCGGAAAATGCGCCGGTACTTTCAGGCGGCACCGGCTTCCTCATCGATGGCAAAGGATACCTGGTCACCAATGCACACGTGGTAAAAGGCGCCAGCTCCGTAGTGGTGCAAAACAATAAAGCGCAGGAATTCCACGCCAGAACCATTTATATCAGCCCTACTTCCGACCTCGCATTCCTGCAGATCACGGACGAGGACTTCAAACCCTTTACGAGCCTGCCATACGGCATTCGTAAAAGCAACTCCGACCTCGGAGAGCCCCTGTTCACGCTCGGCTTTCCCCGCGACGAGATCGTTTACAACGAAGGTTATATGAGCGCTAAAACCGGCTTCAAGGGCGATACCCTGACCTGCCAGATCGGTGTATCGGCCAACCCCGGTAACTCAGGCGGGCCGGTGTTCAACAAAAACGGCGAGGTCATCGGCATCATCAATACCCGCCAAACCCAGGCACAGGGCGTTGTATTTGCCGTAACCGCCCGGAATATCTTTACCTCGCTGGAGGAGATCAAAAAAGACACCACTTACCAGCACCTCAAAGTTCCTGTATCGTCCAATGTAAAAGGACTGGAAAGAACTCAGCAGGTAAAGAAAATCGAGGATTGCATCTTTATGGTGAAGAGCTACTAATTATCCGGTAGATAAACAATCACAATTCATCAAAAGAGCCCATTGCACAACGCTATGGGCTCTTTTGATTATGTGCAGTTGCAAATCTGTACAGCTGCTCCCAAGGAGCCCTTTGAACAAATCGGCGCATTATTGTTGCCACAACTTCGGGGGATACTCGCCCTGGTGCACCAAATGCTCCAGGCTGGCCTTTACTTCGGGCGCATCTTCTTTATAAGTAACACCAAACCACTGGGCGCCGGTGGGTATGACTTTTATTCGTCCCAGCCCATTGCGCACCAAGTGATCGCCGATGATCGGAATAAAAAATTCTGCTTTGGGATTGCTGGCGTTCTGAGCCAGGAAATCGTGAAATGCTTTTTCTGTGAGATCGAAGACGGAAGGATGAAAACACCAGAAATTCATAGACGCCTTGGAGTCGGAAGCCAATTCCATTTTGCTGCCATCTTCCTCGTACACAATTTTATCCCCCTCCCGGTATACCTTGGTGCGTTCCGCGATGGATACCAGCAAACCCTGCCCGTCTACCTGGCACACGCCGCGGCTGACCGTTCCATTTTCCGACAAAGTTTTGATCAGCTCGTAACCAATGATGCAATACAGGTTCGGGCTTACTTCGGTAGTAAGGAATTGATATGCTTTTTCAAAAGCATCGCGCCCATAAAAATCATCGGCATTGATAACGGCAAAAGGTTCCTTAACAGCATCCCTGGCGCATAAAACCGCGTGCGCCGTGCCCCAGGGCTTGGTGCGCTCCGGCGGCACCTGGTAACCGTTGATGTAGGACTGCAGGTCCTGGTACACATAATCCGTTGCGATCCTGCCCTTGAGCTTGGGCTCGAATATTTCTTTAAAGTCTTCCGCAAAATCCTCGCGGATGATGAACACTACTTTTCCAAACCCTGCGCGTACAGCATCATAGATCGAGTAATCCATGATGGTTTCTCCTCCGGGGCCGAATGACTGTATCTGCTTCATGCTTCCGTAACGGGATGCCATACCTGCGGCTAAGATTAAAAGTGTTGGTTTCATGTCCTAATTTTAAATTCCTGAAAAAGAAAGCAAAAGTAAGGATTTATGATTGCCGCGATCAATGAACTGGTGAACCTGGAGCAGGCCGATATGCAACGGTTGATGATACCGGTTACCAGCCGTACAAGCATCACGGCTAACGTGCTGAGAATAGATAAAATTCATGCCACCATCAGCGGCAATAAATGGTTCAAGCTGCGCTATGCCCTGCAGGATGCAATAGACAACGGTATAAAAAACATACTAACGTTCGGCGGCGCTTATTCCAATCACCTGCTGGCAACGGCGTATGCTTGTGCGCGGTTGGGATTGGACGCTGTTGGAGTTATCCGCGGCGAACGGCCCGCCACGCTTTCCGAAACACTGAGGCAATGCAGCGAACTGGGCATGCAGTTGCATTTTGTAACAAGGGAATTGTATGCGCACAAGCGCATGCTGTACGATGAATGCGCAACGATTTTCCCTAACGCGTACCTGGTGGCGGAAGGCGGAGCAGACAGCATGGGCGTGCGTGGAGCCGCGGACATATTACAACTATCCGCTAACTACAATTATACGCATGTTTGCTGTGCCGTAGGAACGGGCGCTACGCTTGCTGGATTGCTGAATGCCATCAAGCCCCATCAATCCGTAACGGGCATAAGTGCCCTTAATATGCCCCGAAGCGACAACAGCGTTAACGAATTTATACAACGGGCAAGCGGCGGCAAAAGCAATTACAGGATATTCTACGATTATCATTTCGGAGGATATGCACGGAAAACTACGCAGCTCCTCGATTTTATGAATTCATTCTACACACAAACAGGCATAGCAACCGATTTTGTGTACACGGCCAAATTGTTCTACGGTGTGATGGATTTAATTGAAAAAGATCAATTTCCTGCCGGCAGCCGCTTATTGATTATCCACAGTGGTGGATTACAAGGCAACAGCTCATTGCTAAAAAACAGCCTGGTTTTCTAAATGGCAAAGTATCTTTGGACGATTGGCGAAATTTTTGCTACCCGATTACGTTTTAATTACAATGAACAGGATATTTTTTGCGGCTTTCCTCTTGATATCACAGGTTTCCACAGCTCAAAATCCTTTGCCGGAGTTTTCGGTAACTACCAGGGGCAAGGGCAAGACCATCATCGGCTGGTACAATGCTTATCCCAAAGTAACACAGATCAGCATTCAACGGTCGTTCGACAGCCTGCGCAATTACAAGACCATACTCACCGTGCCCGATCCTACGGTGCCGCAAAACGGTTTTGTGGATGCCAAGGCTCCTACCGATTTTCAATACTACCGCCTGTTTATTGTGCTGGATAGCGGCAAATATATTTTCACCAAACCAAAAAAGGCGTTTTGGGATACTGCCGCGGGCACTGCAGAGAGGCCTCCGCCCAGGCCACTCAATAACGGCAGGGTAATACCAGCCGATCCAATAAAAGAAAAGAATACCACGCCGGTAGAAAAAACGTTAGAACCGGAGCGCATCTTTTACGTTAAGAAATTGGACACGCTCCTTGGACAGTTATTGGAAAGTGATTTGCGGAGGCTTCGCGATTCCATTTTGCACAAAACCAAGGATACGCTTGTATTTAAAACGCTGGATACGCTGCTGATAAAGCCATTCGTGCCCAAAGAAGTGTACAAGCCTTCTTTATACGTGTTTACCGCCAGGGATGGCAATATCACCATTGCTTTGCCCGACTTCGCCAATAAAAAATATTCCATCCGCTTCTTCGAGGAAAATTCAACGCCGCTGTTCGAATTGAAACAAATAAAGGAGTCGCCGCTTACGTTGGACAAAGCGAATTTCCTGCATGCAGGCTGGTTCCGTTTTGAGCTGTATGAAAATGGTCAGTTAAAAGAGAAGCACAGGTTTTATATTCCAAAGGATTTTTAGCTATCCTTCAACCTTGCATTGAATACTTTTTCAAAGTTGTTCTTCACTTTGTCTTTCACTTCATTCATGTCAGGCCTTCGCCCAAGTTCCTTTTGTAAAGACGTTACCTGCTTGCCTTGTATGCCGCAGGGAACAATGTAGTTGAAATAAGCGAGGTCGGTGTTTACATTGAATGCAAAACCATGCATGGTGATCCAACGGCTGCAGCGAACGCCCATTGCGCATATCTTTCTTTCTTTTCCTTTTACCTGCGGATCGATCCACACGCCGGTTTCACCTGGTGAGCGGTCTCCTTTAATGCCATATTCCGCCAATGTAAGTATGATCACTTCCTCCAGCTCGCGCAGGTAACGGCCGATATCGGTATAAAAATGCTCGAGATCGAGAATGGGATAGCCCACTATTTGGCCGGGGCCATGGAAGGTAATGTCTCCTCCCCTGTTGGTTTTGAAGTATTCGATATTGCGGCGGCGGCATTCTTCTTCATTGATCAAAAAATGTTTTTCATTGCCGCTCTTACCGATGGTATATACGGGTGGATGTTCAACAAACAGCAGGTGATGCGTTGTTTGCGCGGGCCCTGTCACTACCGGTACAACGGTATATGGACCCGCTGTATATTCATCGTTGTGCGCGGAATCGTTTGCACGGTTCATTGCAGCCGTTTTTAACTGCACATTGTGTTGCAGCAATTGCTCCTGGTATTCCCAGGCCGCACGGTAGCTCATACTTCCAAGGTCGCGGAACATTACGGTTTGAAGGTCCATCGCGCAAAGGTAAGTTGAGATGAATAACCTATCAACTTATCAGCTTACCTTCGCACAACGAACTATAAACCAGCAACCAAATGAAGAAAGAAGCCGAAGAGCACGAACTCGACGAACAGGGTGAGGCGGCGGAAGAGCTATATGAGCGCATGAACCTTGTGGTAGACAAGGGGCAGGAACCGCTTCGCCTCGACAAATTCCTGGTGTCGCGGGTAGAAGGCGCTTCGCGCAACAAAGTGCAGAAGGCCATTGAATCGGGGCGCGTAACGGTAAACAGCAAGGTTGTGCCGCCCAATTACAAGATCAAACCGAAAGACGAGATCATCGTTTATTCCGATAAAGAAGTACAGGGCGAAGAAATAATACCAGAAGATATACCGCTGGACATAGTGTATGAAGACGAGGAGATCCTTATCATCAACAAACCTGTGGGATTGGTAGTTCATCCTGCCTGCGGCAATCCCAGGGGCACGCTTATCAATGGCGTTGCCCATCACCTGCAACAACAAAACAACACCATTACAGAAGACAATCTGCCCCGCTTTGGGCTGGTACACCGCATAGATAAAAACACCAGCGGATTAATGGTGCTGGCCAAAACCGAAAAAGCGGTTACGAGCCTGGCCAAACAATTTTTCGATCATACCATTACCCGTCAATACGTGGCCCTTGCCTGGGGTGATATACAACAAGACCAGGGCACCATTGTAGCGCATGTCGGCCGGCACCAGCGTTTCCGCAAGTTGTTCGATGCCTATCCCGAAGGTGATTACGGAAAGGATGCCACTACGCATTACAAAGTATTGGAGCGCTTCGGCTATGTAACACTGGTACAATGCGAGCTGGAAACGGGCCGTACGCACCAGATTCGCGTGCACATGAAGTACCTGGGCCACCCCTTGTTCAATGATGAGCTGTATGGAGGCGATAAGATCGTAAAGGGAACTGTGTTCAGCAAATACCGCCAGTTCGTAGAGAATTGTTTTGCCATTTGCCCCCGGCATGCGCTGCATGCGAGGACCATCGGGTTTATACATCCGGGTACTAAGGAGCCGGTTTTATTTGAAAGCAAATTGCCGGAGGATATGGAGCTGTTGATCGAGAAGTGGAGAGGATATGTAAAGCATAGGGTTTAGGTATGGTCAGGCTTTAGCAATATTAGATCCCGTTAGGGCACAGATTTAATATAGGATTGAAGAGATAAAGACCGATCGGCTTGCGCCGATTTTTTTTTAGAACAAGCCAATGAATTAGGAGGACGCAGGCCTGAAATTGAAAATAAAAAATCCCGGATCATTACAATCCGGGATTTAATCCTATAAATTCTGTATATACGTTAATCAGTATAATTCTAATCTGTGTAATCCGTCCATCAGTCTTAGAATCTGTGCTTACCTGGCAGTGATCGGCAAACCGGGCAAGGCCTTCCGTTTACCAGTAGCATCACCATTATTATTCTTCTTGAACATGCTTCCCATAATTCCGATGCTATGGTAAAAATGATAATTGGCTGTTTCGGTTACAGGTATCCTGTACTGTGAGTTGATAACAAGATATGCTTCGTCAAAAAAGTTCAGTTGCAATCCTACACCGGCCGGCAGGTACGCGCCGTAATACACGCCGTATTTAGAAAATCCCGCACCCAAAGAAATGGTAGGTATCACCCAGTAACGGTCAGTGAACATTTTACCAACTACTGAAGCATCTATTTCCAGCAAAAATTTATCCGAGCCGGAAGCAGGCCTGTTCTGCAAAGGATAATCCACAAATGAACCCGAAGCAGTAACAGTATAATCCAGATGGTTCGAAATACCCTTTATGTACACGATCGCAAGACCGGGAGACATTTCCTTGATCTTGCCGAATTTTTTATCCAGGAAAACGGAACCGAGGGAACCTGAACGGATATTCGCAGCGCTTTCATAATCGTTCAGGAAAAACTGAACGCCTATCGCCGCCGGCCTTGTATAATCTGGAGTAGTAGATTGAAGAGTTTGACCGAGAGCACATACGGACAAGAGCATGCAGGCCAATGCACCGTAGATTTTCTGCATAAGTAGTTAGTTTAAGTGAACGTGTACAAAAATAAAGGGTACAAGTTAATTCAGAAAATTATTTATCCACCATACTTACTTCTTTTTCAATGCGTTTCTTTTTGCCCAGCACCTCTACTTTCACACGCGTAAGGCCTTTTTTAGTATAGCCCAGCATCATTGCCGCGGCCAGGCTTAGGTCTACCAGCCGCGTATTGCGGTGATGCAACCGGTCGTTCACGCGCACCACTACCGTTTTCTTATTGCTTAAATTGGTCACGCGTATCCATGTGCCAAAAGGAAGCGCGTTGTGCGCCGCCGTTAATTTGGAACTATCGTACCGTTCGCCGGTGGCGGTAGGCTTGCCATTGAATTTATTGGAGTAAAAGCTCGCAATGCCATATTGAATGGATGCAGTGCGGCCCGCCGTGTCGCGAGGGGCCGGTTTATGCGCAATTGCGGTTGTTTGCGCATACGTGCCAGGTGTGCCGGCCCAAAGCAGGGCCATTAAGAATACTGGTTTTTTCATAAGAGGATCAATCGAGGGTTTTGCCAGCAAAATACTTGTCGGCTAAAACCCTGTCTTGCTTATAAATATCTTCAAAAAAATTCAATTTTCCACCTTTTCCTTCACACGTAAAATACCGGATGTATACGGGTACTTTCTGAAACCCCGAGACAACGTGCTTTTCCTGCCTTTTTATCCAGGTCTGCAAAGAGTCAACAGGGTATTTATCCTGTACATTCCGTACTAAGAACCTGGCCAGCTGGTCCCACTCCTTTACACGCACACAACCATGGCTTAGAGCGCGTTGCGACTTGCTGAACAGCCACCTGGCATTGGTATCGTGCAGGTAAACGCTGTACTTGTTCCTGAAATTGAACTTGATAACCCCAAGCGAATTGTTATCCCCTTCCCTTTGCTTTAACAGGTAGGGAAAATTGGTCTTGCTTAGCTTTTTCCAGTCTATCTGCGCAGGGTCCAGCACACTGTCGTTCTTGTCTACCACCATCAGATTTTCCTTGGCCAGGTAACCGATATTCTTCTTGATTTGCGGCAGCATTTCCTTGAATATTATGCTGTATGGCACCGTCCACTGCGGGTAGGTAATGAAGTTCGTGATGTCGCTCTTGAGCAATGGCGTAGATGTTTTAGGCGTACCCACTATTACACGCGACTCCATTTCAACGTAGCCACTATCCCACACCGTTAGCATAAACGAAGGCAGGTTTACCCATATATAAGTTAAAGGCATGGTATCGGGCAAATGCTTGTACCGGTCCATGTTAATGGCAATTGCCTTGAACCTTTCCTGGTCGGTCATATTCAGGCTGCTCACCAGGCTTTCGCTCGCTTTGCCCGTCACCTTCATCTTTTTCGACTGCTGGTATTTGCGTATGGCCGCGGCGAGCATGGCCGTATCGGGATTTGCTGTCAAGGTATCGAGCAATTGCTCTTCATATAATCGCTGGTTGAGGGATTTGTAAAAAGCGATTGAATCCTTATAAGGCCAGGACAGGCGCGTGTATTGGATCAATCTTGCCGAATCGAGAAACAATGGCAGGTATGCTTTCAACGAATCATAACCCGCATGGTTAGGCTCCAGTGATTGCAATACTTCATTCACTTGCCTTGACTGAATGGCAGATTGCAGTTGTTGCAGGAAAAACGAATCGGTCAGTACGGAATCCGTTCTAAGCGTGGTGCTGTCTTTCGGCAAACGGCCATGCTTAAGGTCTTTTACCAGCGAAAAGAAATAGTTGGTGAGCATCAGGTCGTGGCGGGCCCATAATGCTGCATCCTTTTGTGCAAGCGTATCGCCTTCCATTTGCTGGCGCATGTTGCGCAATTGGTAATAGCCATAATCCTGCGGGAACAGGCCATACAATTTTGCATTGGTAATAAAGGAATACAGGTTATCGGCTATGCGGTTGGTTTGGCCCTTAAGGCTCCAGATCAACTGATGCTGGTTCTCCTTGTAAATGGCATTGGCGAGCTTTATATGCTCCAGGTATAGGGAATCGTTCAGGACGCCCTTGTTTTCAAGGGCATAACCCAGGTTATCCTTTAAATTCCTGCTGGTACGCACTTCCCAGGCCTCTTCTTTTTCCACAATGTCGTGTGCTGGGGGCTTCACCCTATTCTGGCAAGCTGGTAATATGGCCAACAATGCCAGGGATAGGATAAACACTTGTACGATCCGGGTTATATTCCTTAATATCAAAGGGGTTTTCATGAATATTTATATCTTCCGTATAGATGTAGTTCCCGTATAGTTCGTTGCAATTTAACCCAATATAATGCAAGGCTTTAAATTATCATTAGTATTATCACTCATACTGTGCATCGATTTTTCCACACTTGCACAGGAAATTCCCGTTAACAAATACGGAGTTGCCGTTATAAAAGAGCCTGTGACCTATATCGGCACGGTAAGGGCAGACAGCTCTAAAAAAATGGTGGAGCTGACATCCATGGTACCGGGGCTGGTGTACGATCTGCGGTACGCTACCCGCAATAATTTCATGAAAACGCGCATGTACCCGGCTAACACCCGGCATACTTTTATGCGCTTGCCCGCCGCTAAAGCCCTGGCACAGGTACAATCCAGGATGAATGCACAAGGATATGGATTAAAAGTCTGGGATGCTTACCGCCCTTATTCCGTTACCGAACGGTTTTGGGAAATGATCAGGGATGAAAGGTATGTGGCCAATCCCGCCAAAGCGAGTGGACACAATCGTGGCCTCGCAATAGACCTTACCATTATTGAGCTGTCTACCGGCAAAGAGCTGGACATGGGCACCGGCTTCGATAACTTTACAGACACTGCGCATCACAACTTTACCAAACTAAGCACGCAGGTATTGCAAAACCGAAAGCTGCTGAAAGACGCCATGGAAAGCAGCGGGTTTATTGCGTTTGAATCGGAATGGTGGCACTATAGCTTTCCCAATACGCGCAATTATGAGCCGTTGGACATACCGTTTAAAAGACTGCGCAAACTCCAGGTAAGATGAGCCTGTTATCGTAAAATATATTTCGGGCTGCCTGCTTAAAATCGTACATTAGGATAGACTTGATAAACCTTATCTAAATCCATTGTATGGCGGAACTCTATCGTTCTGCGCACCAGTGCATCGAGTATTATCCTGAGCACTCGATGATCAAACGGGTGTTATCGGGCATTGCTGAAAATGCAAATTGGCCCGCCTTCCAGGTCGAGTGCCTGGAATATGCAAGCATAGTACGCGTTTACAAACCACAATACATTCTCTCCGACGCAAGGAAATTCCAGATAATCATGCTGAAAGAAATGCAGGATTGGGTCAATGACAATTTGATTAATGTTTTCAACGAGATCATGCTGCAAAAATGCGCCATCATTATTCCACCGCAATTCCTTCACCAGTTAGGCATTGAACAAACCATCGAAGCAAATCCGGACAATGCATTCGAAGTGCAGTATTTTGAAAATGAGGAAGACGCAATAGAGTGGTTGAAAAGCGGGAAGAAATATCAAGTCTATAAACTGGAATTGTAGATCCTGCCGATCTTTCCTTCCAGCATCATCAGGTCGGTAAGCGCTATCGCCGTTACGGCTTCCAGCACCACCGGCACGCGCAGCGCGATGCAAAGGTCATGACGGCCTTTTACTGAAAATGGCTCCACGTTGCCCGTTTCCCAATTAAGCGTATGCTGTTCTTTAGGCGTGGAAGATGTTGGCTTAATAGCAATGCGGAAAACAATTTCATTGCCATTGGTAACGCCGCCTACCACGCCGCCTGCATGATTGGTGGTGGTTCTTCCATTGGCGTTCTCGATAGCATCATTGTGCTGGCTGCCGAACATTCTGGCAGCAGCGAAACCCGTCCCGAACTCGATGCCGCGCACCGCCGGAATGGCAAACACCGCATGACTCAATACGGATTCCACTGAATCAAAAAAAGGCTCACCCAATCCTATAGGTAATCCATTGGCCCTGCACTCTATAATTCCACCTACCGAATCTTTTGCGTCTATCGCTTTCTGCAACCCCCTCTCTTTTCCCCCTTCGCCTCCTTCTCCTCCTATCTCCGTAATAGTTGCCACGATGCTTACATCGCGCAGCAATTTCTTTGCTACTACTCCCGCGGCCACCATGCACAACGTAAGCCTTCCGCTGAAATGCCCCCCGCCGCGGTAATCTTCATTGCCCGCAAATTTTTTATTGGCCACAAAATCCGCATGGCCGGGGCGCGGAACTGCGCGCTGCTTTTCATAATCGCCCGACCGCGTGTTCTTATTCTCGAATAAAATGGTGATAGGAGCGCCGGTGGTTTTATAGTTGAAGATGCCGCTCTTGAAAATGGGCAGGTCTTCTTCCTGACGCGGAGTGGTGCCTTTTTGTGTGCCGCCTTTTCTCCGTTCGATGTCTGTAAGAAAATCATCTACCGTCAATGGCAAGCCTGCTGGACAACCATCGATGACGATACCCACGCTTTCGCCGTGCGATTCGCCGAAGATATGCAAGCGGAACAACCGGCCGAATGAATTCATAATGGACTACATTTTATTTGCGTTCAAGCTGCCTTCCTGTACGGTTACATCAGCGCCAAGGCTTTTAATATGGTCAAAGAAACCGGGATAAGATTTATTCACTGCTTCCGCATGCCTGATCTCCGCATAAAAATCGGCGCGAAGGCAGGTTACCGCACAGGCCATGGCAATACGATGATCATGATGTGAATTTAAGATATGGTTCTTAACAAACACGCCGCCGTTGCCATATACCAGCATTTCATCGTCGTTAAGATCTATGCGAATGCTTAGTTTGTCGAATTCTTCGCGCAGCGTTGCCCCGCGGTCGCTCTCCTTGTGCTTCAGTCTTTTTAAACCGCGGATGCGCGTAATGCCGTTGCAGTGCGCTGCAAGGGCCACCAGTGGCGGAAAAAGGTCGGGACAATCCGTTGCATCGAAGCTAAATGCTTCCAGCTTGTTGCGATGCACTGATACTTTATCATCGCTCACCTGTACATGAGCGCCCGCATCGAGCAGCGCGTCCACTACTTTCTTATCCGCCTGCGTGGAGGTGTTCATGATGCCTTTTACTTCCACCGATCCTGCTATCGCGCCCGCTACCAGCAGGAAGGCCGCGCCGCTCCAATCCCCTTCCACTGCGTACGATAATGGAGAGCCTTCTGCAATAGATGATGGTGCATCGTGCGCCGCAAAATAAAATGCCTCATATTGCCTGTTAACCGGTAGAGGCAGTCCAAATGCCTTCATTACCTGGAGCGTAAGGTCTATATAAGGACGGCTTTTCAGGTCGCGGACGGTAATGGTAACATTACTCGCTTTGGCGCCCGCGTACGCCATCAATAGCCCTGTGAGAAATTGCGAGCTCAGCGATCCATCGATGGTTATATCCGCCGGCTTCAGCGGTCCGCGAATGGTAAATGGAAGCTTGCCGTTATTGGTGGCGATGTGTATGCCGAGCAACGGAAATATCTCATCGAAAAAATCCATTGGGCGGCTCAGCAGGCTGCCGGTACCGGTTACCCGCAATTGTTGCGCGCTCAAAGCCATAACGGGAGTGAACATACGAATTCCCAGGCCACTTTCCCCGCAGTTGAGCTGATCTGTGACAGGATGCACACCCTTGCTTTCTATCTTCAACCTTCCATCGGGTAACTTGGTGATGATGGCGCCCAACTTTGCGATCACATCCAGCGAGGCCAGGTCGTCATTACTGCTGCCAGGATTGCTTAATAGGGTGATGCCCGGCCTTATCAAAGCCGCCGCGCAAGCCCGCTGCATCGAGCTTTTAGAGGCCGCCGCCTGTACGGAGCCTTTTATCACCGAAGGTTGTATAATGGCAATCACAATTGACCGATGAATTTTTCCAGTTGTTTGATTGAAATGGGTTGCACTACCCCTTTGCCGATCTTTTCCAACAACACATAATGAATTTCCTGCTTCTCGCGCTTCTTGTCCATGCGCATCACCTCGAAAACCTTTTCCTTTTCGAACTCTATGTTTGCGGGAAGCCCGTATTGCTCTATCAGTTCGATCACACGCGCCGCTTCTTTGAAACCATTTATTTTTTGCGAAAGCACACTGGCGTAAGACATGCCAATTGCAACCGCCTGCCCATGGGATAGCTCGTATAATTTCTCAAGCGCATGGCCCAACGTATGCCCGAAATTCAGCAGCCTTCTTTCTCCCCGTTCGAACTCGTCCCGTTGTACCAGCTTCGTCTTCAACACTGCATTTCTTTCGATGAGCTGTTTCAGTACAGCCCTGCCTTTTCTCATGTTGTCGAGGCTATCCTGCTCTAAAATCTTGAACATTGCCGCATCGCGGATGCAGGCATGTTTGATGATCTCCGCAAATCCATTCATCCACTCGGCTTCCGGCAGCGACTGCAGGAAGCTGAAATCGTACAATAAAAAAGAAGGTTGGCGTATGGTGCCAACCAGGTTTTTGTACACACCGAGGTCGATGCCATTTTTACCGCCAATGGCTGCGTCCACCATTGCCAGCACCGTGGTAGGAACAAAACCGAACCGCAATCCGCGCATGTAAATAGCAGCCACGTAGCCGGTGATGTCCGTAACAACGCCCCCTCCTATGCCCACCAGCACCGTTTTTCGGTCGGCCTGCATGGAAACAAGATTGTCGATAATGGAATCAACGGTATCCTGGTTCTTATGCTCTTCGCCGGATTTAAGCACGATCACATTCCATCCCTTCAATTTGGCCGCATGGTTGAAAAACACTTTTTCATCTACCACCAGCACCGTTTCTTTTTTATCTACCAGCTTGCCCAGGGTTGCAAAATGAGCGTCGAAATAATAGTCGGCCGACTGCGCCGAAAATCTATACGTGGTTTTCTTCATTATGAATTCATGATCCTGTTCTGGTGATTGATGCTTTCCATGTGCACGGCGTCGAAATATTTAGTAATGAACTCACGGCTCAATCCCAGTGCATCGCCTTTGCGGAAAGCCCTTTCCAGTATCTCGTTCCAGCGGTTGGTTTGCAGGATGGTGATGCTGTTGTTCTTTTTATATTCCCCGATCTTGTCGGCAATGCGCATGCGCTGTCCCAGCAATTGCATCAATTCGTCATCGATTTGGTTGATCTGTTCCCTTAATTTTTCGAGTGCGGTAATGAATTCCTTTTCATTGGTGGTTTCATACCGCCATTTGATGCTGCTGATCAGTTCATAAAATTTTTCGGGTGTTAGCTGCTGCTTTGCGTCGCTCCAGGCATTGTCGGGATCGATATGGCTTTCGATCATCAACCCATCGAAGTCGAGGTCGATGCCCTTCTGGGCCACGTCGAGCAAAATATCCCTGCGGCCGCAGATGTGCGAGGGATCGCAGATCATCATCATGCCGGGATTACGTCTTTTCATTTCGATGGCGAGGTGCCACATGGGCGCGTTGCGGTATTCTGTATTGCCGTAGGAGCTGAACCCGCGGTGAATGAGGCCGATTTGTTTGATGCCTGCTTTTGCCACGCGCTCTACCGCGCCGGTCCACAGTTCGAGGTCGGGATTGATGGGGTTTTTGATGAGCACGGGAACGTCTGCACCGCGCAATGCATCGGCCACTTCCTGTACGCTAAAGGGGTTTACCGTAGTACGCGCACCGATCCATAATACATCCACTTCAAAGTTCAGTGCGTCCTGTACCTGCTTGCCGGTGGCTACTTCCACGGTAGTGGGCAGGCCGGTGAGCTTTTTTGCCTGCATCAGCCAGGGCAGGGCCTTGGTGCCGATGCCTTCGAAGCTGCCGGGCCTCGTACGCGGTTTCCAGATGCCGGCGCGAAGCATATCTACTTTGCCGGTGGCGGCCAATTGCTGACAGGTTTCAAGTACCTGCGTTTCGGTTTCGGCACTGCAAGGCCCTGATATCACCAGGGGCCGCTTATTCCATGCCGCTTGCATGATCTCTTGCGCATTCTTAGTTTCTACTGCAGGCATAAACAAAAATTTATTGGTTTGATTGTTATTGCACACCTTCCTGCCGGCAGGCAGGTTACCTGTTCGCCTCGTTCATCCTTATCCTTCTTCCCCGGTATTTCTTTCCATCGATGGCGCTGATCATCTTATTGGCCGATTTACGGTCCACTTCTATCCAGCTGTTCATCTCTTTCATGTCCACGCGTCCAAGCACTTCTTTTCTAAGGTCGCTCATGTCTAAAATGAATTGCAGGAAGCTGGCCTTGTAAAATCCGTCCTTTGTCCCCAGGTTTACAAATAATTTGGTATAATCGCCACCGTTCCCAAACTCGCGGCCCCTGGTATCCCTTCTCCTTCCCTGGTCGCGGCCTTCTCCCTGTACGTGGCGCTCCAGGCGGCGTTCGCGTACGTTCAGGTCTTCGGCATTCTCGTAATATTTCAGGAAGCGGTCAAACTCCAGTGCCGCCATGCGTTTCAACACCTCTTCCTTGCTAACGTCCTTGAATTTTTCTTCCAGCATGGGCACATAGGTTTCATAATCGCCATGACTGATGTCCGCCTGGGCCAGCTTGTCCATGAAATGAAAGAATTGTTTCCGGCACACGTCCTTGCCCGTAGGTATTTCCAGCTTGTGAAAGTCCACCTGCACCATCCGTTCTATCTGGCGCAGCTTGCCTATCTCACGGGCATGCACAATCGACATGCAGATACCCGTGTTTCCCGCGCGCCCGGTTCGGCCGCTGCGGTGTGTGTACACTTCCACGTCGTCGGGCAGCTCGTAATTAATTACGTGGCTGATGCCTTGCACGTCGATACCGCGGGCCGCCACGTCGGTAGCTATCAATAACTGCAATGTTCTTTCCCGGAATTCGCCCATTACTTTGTCGCGCTGCGATTGGGTAAGGTCGCCGTGCAATGCGTCAATATCGTACCCTTCCCTTGTAAGCTTATCGGCTATCTCCTGTGCATCTGCCTTGGTGCGGGTAAATATGAGGCCGTAAATACCAGGGTGAAAATCTATCAACCGTTTCAAAGCTTCATAGCGGTGATGCGCCGTGGTAACATAGTATTGGTGGTCGATGTTCCTGTTAGCGGTATTTATTTTTCCAACCGTGATCTCCAATGGCTGCTGCATGTATTTTTTGCTTACCCGCTTGATCTCGGGGGGCATGGTAGCGCTGAACAGCCAGGTAGCCTCGCGTTTGGGCGTATTCTGCAAAATGAATTCGATGTCTTCCTGGAAACCCATGTTCAGCATTTCATCAGCCTCATCCAGTACAACATATTTTATTTGTTCGAGGTTGATGGCCTTCCGCTCTATCAGGTCTATCAAACGGCCGGGAGTAGCCACTACAATCTGAACACCGCGCTTCAGTTCTCTTATTTGTGTGCCAATGGATGCGCCGCCGTATACGGCCAATACGTGCATGCCGGGCATGAATTTCTTGAACAGGTCCATCTCGTTCACTATCTGGATGCAGAGCTCCCGGGTAGGGCAAACCACCAGGGCCTGCGGGTATTTCTTTTCAACGTCCACTAATTGCAGCAGGGGCAGGCCGAACGCAGCGGTTTTGCCGGTGCCCGTTTGGGCCAGGCCAACCAGGTCCTTGGTGCCGCTTAGCAACACGGGGATCGCCTTTTCCTGTATGGGAGTAGGTTGTGTAAATCCGAGGGCAGCCACCGCTTTCAGCAGCTTTGCATCCAAACCCAATCCTTCGAAATTCGTCATATACAAAAAATTTGCGCAAAGGTAACGGTAATAATCAGGCAATGATCCGCTTCGGTTTGTCCACCACCGGTTAACGAGCCATTCGCTGTATCAACCGGCTTTTGCAATATTTCGATGTCGCCTAAAAGCCTGCCGCGATGCAAACCGGGTATCTGCTATTCCGTGTACTTATTACCTTTTTCATCTATAAAATATTCAATCCCGCCTTTCCTCACCCGCCATAGTTTCAATTCGGGAAAAGCTTTTACAAAATCATATTCCAACGGCACCAGCCATTCTCCTTTGAGGTTGATGCAGCCCGCCTTATTCGCCTTGTAATTCCGCACTTCATAAAAGTCTTTGTGCTGGTCTCCCACCAGGCTCAGATCTTCCGGCAGCGTGAACAGCGTTTTACCATCAGCATCTGACACACACAGCTCCCCCTTCATATTGGTATAAGCAAGCCGCTCAGGAAATACGGACGAAATAGTAGAAGGCGATTCCGCCGGCAGCTTTGCGATCACGGCTCCTTTGGAATCGATGATGTACCATTCCTTTTGGTCAACGCCTACCAGCAAGCGGTTTTTTGAAACCTGGCGGAACTCGTCGTAGCGGTCACTGATCTCTTTGTTGTCTTTTATGCGCCGCAGCGTATAGATATAGTTCTCTCCATCTTTACAATACGCATACAATCCAAGCGAAGGAAATACCTTCAGCTGATCATAATTTCCCTTCACGATCTTTCTTCCCTTCAGATCGAATGCTTCCTCCTGCCGCATCGCTTCATGGCTGGCCAGAACGTGATCGTCCTCCAACTCCAGGTATGCATATTTAAGAGGGACAATGAATTTATTCTTCTTATCTATCACGCCCCACTTTACATTGTTTCCTTCCTTTTTCCCCACCTGGCAAAACCCGTTGTCATCGAATTGTGCGGCAGCAATGTGCTCATACCGGGGTATCACTTTTTTTCCTTTCTTGTCCAAAAAGCCTACGGGAGCATCCAGCAATCCATTGTTATAATACACATAGGGAAAGGGCGGGGAATCGAACTTCCATTCAAAAGCGACCCTGCCTGTCTTATCAAAAAAATAAATTCTTTCATCCTGGTCCTTCATGGGGAACATGCCGTCCGAAAATGTTTTGGTCGTGGGCAAGGGTGAATATTTTATTTCTGTCAATTGCTTCCCCGAAGCATGCACCAATCCCACCACCGAGTTTTTCCATACCATGTAAATACTGTCTTCTACATAGTCGATGCGGAAATAAGGCCCCAGTAGTTTTTTCTTGCTGTATTTCTCCACCAGGTTCCATTCGATGGCGCTGACGCGGTAAGGCACAACGATCTCCTGGCCCGTGGCTGCGTGCAGCAGCAATACAAGCGATAGGATAAAAAACATTCTCATTTGATAATGCGTTTTATTTTATTGGCATTTTCTATTAACTCCCTCAGGTAATCATAGTTCTCTTTTTCCAGGCAGGATTTAAATTTCCTCAACTGCGAAATGTGTTCATTCAATACATCCAGCACATTTTCGCGGTTTTGCATAAATATCGGCACCCACATCGCGGGATTGCTTTTGGCAAGCCGCACCGTGCTCTCGAAACCCGCACTGGCCAACTCAAAGATCGCGTCTTCTTCCCGTTCTTTTTCCAATACGGTATTGGCCAGCGCAAAGGAGGTGATGTGCGAAATATGGCTCACATACGCAGCATGCAAGTCATGCGCTGCGGCGTCCATGTACAGCAGGTGCATCCCCAGCGATTGATAGAGCTTTTCTACCAGTTCTACGGCATCGCATCGGTTTCGTG